>CERC01066838.1_pt1 | contig 132558 bp, 129 predicted proteins | sample 530921 | NCBI WGS metagenome assembly CERC01 (sample SAMEA2621099, study PRJEB7988) | marine metagenome | isolation source: saline water (ENVO:00002010), including
TATGGATATGATTTAGAAAGTAGTGATTATTTCTTTACTGAACTCCATTTAAAGGGGTCAGTTTTAGAAGTCCAAACATTCTTGAAGTTCGAAATCTTTCTTAAAAGAGACTTCCCAGTAGTAGCCTGCAGGACTCTCTTTCTTTTCAAGAACTTCAATTTCTTCATGAACTGGAATTTCGAATATAATTGTTTGCCAATCCACACACTCATGCATTGACTCACGAGCACAAACCGTTTCTGTTCTCACTCTGTCGGTAACTAAGTAATCAAAGATCAGCTTGAATTCTCTATGGTTACTGACAACGTGCTTATATTTAGTTCTAATTCTTTCACCAAGAAGGCAAAGATTATTGTAGGAAATCATTCTTCCCTCAACATCATAGCGAGGAAAGTTAGGGGATAGATTGGGGTCTTTGATAATATCTGACCATGACTGCTTAGGTCCACCACCGTCGCCACCGACGCCACCATCACTTATAAGGTCAATCTTATGCGTATTTTGGGCAAAGAGGCTCCCTGCACTTAGAAGGCTTAATAAAAGTAATGTGAAAAAGAAAAAATTCTTCATAAAAGTATTCCGTATTAGTGTCGTGTGCCTGAGTCAGGGTCAATCATTGTTTCCGTAATGCTAAAGCAGAAGGACTTTATATCGCCTTTGTTTTCAGCATTATTGGCCAAGGCAATTTTCTTTTGAAAAGCCTCTTTATCTATCTCTAACCATTTCTGATAGGTTTCAGCATTAATTCCTTCAGCGAAGAAAGAGATATAGTTGTCACCAAGCTCATCTGTATTGCTGGGTTTAAAATATCTTTCCGTTAGCTGAATTCCCATGGCCACTAAAGTTTCAACATTGAGTGGTGCTTGATTCTTGCCGAGTTCATAACGAAATTTATCAACAGGAGAGATGACCTCTTGATCAATCATTTTTTCGAAAACACGCTCACCATATCGTCCGTAGTTAAAGGCAATATATTCACGTGTCGTTCCGCCTGTACCGCAAAGAAGATAAATTTCGCAAAAGACTGGGTCTTTTCTTAATTCGCGTTCTACATCCAAAGTGTATTGAACAGTTTCAGATAATCCTTTGGGATGAGTTTTTAATAGAAACTCTTTTACGATAGGGGGGGCTAAGTTAATAACCTGAGTGTCGTTATTAGTATGGTAGATGGTTCGGTAAATTTTGAAGAGTGTTTGATAACCGGGTCTATTTTCGCAGGAAATAAGACGCTTTAAGGTTTTCTCATGAATGCCCATTAAAAGGGCCAAAGCTTTGATCCCTTTTTTTGGATCATTATATTCACTTAATTTATTTTGGAGATCCTCAGATACTTGAATTCTTAATTCCATATTGGAATCAGTTTTTTCATTTTCTCCCTGACGACTTGTTGTCGCTGAAGAATTCTGTGAATGGGAACTTTGATTTTCTAAATTCAAAAAACACCTAAATAAAATAAGCTATAAAACTTGACCGAAAGTATATGCTTAATCGTTTGAACATTACCAGAAAAAATATATGAAAAAAACTTTCAAGTGAATTAAAGAGTATTAAATATTTACGAAAGGCGTTAAAAGAGAAGTGTGGTGGCAAAAGCGCTCTCATCCAATATGCACAGATGCCACCCACAATATCTTCTTCCCAAGGTTAGGCGAGACCAATAGGATACTCGGTAATTGCCGCACCGAGTAGGACAAGGTCCAGAGACACAAGACCTTTCCACGAAAGAGAGTATTTCTTGGTGGGAATAAAAAAACAAACAAAACGCTAAAATAATTAAGATTTCTGGACAAAGTCCAAATATGAGCAATATTGACAGACAAATTGCAAATAATGTCCAAAATGATTGGTAATGTAGGGTAAGTTGCCGTTAAAATAGAAGATACTAGTGATGAAAAGGTGGTCCCCCAGGCGGGACTTGAACCCGCACGGCCGTGAAGCCCCGGGATTTTAAATCCCGTATGTCTACCAATTTCATCACCGGGGGATGATATCGTGGTACGTGTATGAGGTTGAATTTTGGACTATTTAGAGCATAATTGTCAACGAAGTTTTGCAAGGAATTTATTTTTCTTTTTGGCTCCAGTAGTCATGTTGGGATTTTCTTCCTGTTCATCGGATCCCTTGCCGGAAGCCGAGCCCGTGAAAGCAAAGGCTGTTGTGGCCAAGCCCGTATGGTTCAATGTTCCTAAGAGATTTAGTACCCCGAATCGTCTAGGCGATATCGAAACCCATCCATTCTTTGATCTCAATGCCTATCGTATTAAAGATACAACCGAAGTGTCCTATTATCTAGTAACACCAAAAGACTCTGAACACCAATATAAGCTCGATATGGTCTCTGGCCAACGTTATCTGCGCCATACTTTTTGTAAGCATGATGATGTCTGGGAAGAATATGAAGGATCAATTAATAAACCAAACTTCGCACAAGGAATTATTCCGCGCTTAATGGATCAATCCGGTCAACCCCAACAGATTTGGGTCTTTGGAGATAAGACTCAATTTTTTACAAGTAAGAAAGAGCTTAAAGTTCAGTCTCAAAGGGCCATCGTTATTGGGGGAGTCGTTCTTCAGTATTGCGATAACTATCCTTGTAAGTCCAATAGTGAGTGGTTGTCTCGGCTGGTTCTTATTGGAATCAATCCTTTTGATAAACTCTATGAAGGTGTCAAAAGTCTTAAAGATTTAAAAGAGAAAGTAGATTGGGAATATACATTAGCATTTGCTGAAAATGGCTTTGGTCGCAATATATCGGGACCTCTTTCTGAGCCTGCCTATAGAATTGGCGGAGAAATTGACAAGAAAGATGTCCTCGACTTTGCTTTTGAAAATGGACACCTCTTTAGTTTTGATGAGATCAATTCACTGAGAAAGAATTGCTTTAGTCTCTACGATTATATCTGGAAAGGTCAAAAGCTGGCCCGTCTCGAATCGCAAAAGAGAAGAAAGGCCACTGATGAATATGCAAAGAAATATGAAAAGCGCGCTAAGATTATTCGGGATCTCAAATCCTTTCAAACTCGAACGGTAATTGATGATAATACGCGATACCAATTAGATGAAGATGATAAGAATCTTCAAAACCTAGAGTTTGAAGAGTTTTGGCTAAAATTAATCAATAAATATAGTGGTCGCATGAAGACTTGTTTTGACTTTGTTCGCCCAGCAAATAGTAAATTAGATCGAGAGAGAACATGGTTCTTCGCCTATGTTCAAAACTGGATTAATTTAGAAGAATTAGGTTACTTCTACTCCTGTTCAAGACGTTCATGGCTTGAAAACCCAATGATTGCTAAGGGGAAGAGAAAATATCCCAAGCATGAGACTTCAGGATGTTCGGCAAGGGATCTTGATCTTGGATTTGAACAGGCCGTTACGATTATGTCGAGTTTATCGAGTGCTCTTAGATCTCACTACCGCTTTATTGAGTACGACGGACGTCCTGGGGGCTCGCATGAGTTGCTCTTTACCTGGGTTCCAGATAATGGCAAGCGATTGGCATGTGATGCTAGGGCGCTTGAAGAGAAGGAAAGCTTATTTCCTGAGGATATATCTTGGAAAACCTTTAATAGTCGTAAACGAAATAGTCGTTATGACATAATACGTTAGTATCGATAACTTTCGTGAAGCCTTTGTTGCCATCTTAGAGTGTGAATTTTAAAATAGCCACTTATCGTTGATTAGATGAGCATTTCAGCTAAAGGATTTCATGAGCAAGTCTTCTAAAAAGTCGAATTCATCGAGTATGGAAAAGAATGAAGACTTATCCCAGCTCGAGGGTATTGCCCAAGTGGCCAATGGCCGTAGTTTGTTTTCAAAAATTAAATCTTGGTCTCGTTCTCAATTGCTCGCTCCTTTTACTGTTGGGGCAGGCTGCTGTGCTCGAGAGATAATGAGGCTAGAGGGGCCGAATCCTCAATCGCACTTTATCAGAGAGCGTTTCAATCATGAACGAGTAGAATACTGTGACATCCTTATTGTTAGCGGTGTTATCAATGAAAAGCTTTCTCCTTATATTCTAAGAGTCTATGAAAAAATGATGGAGCCCAAGTATTGTGTGGCAGTTGGGACTTGTAGTGCTACTGGTGCTATTTTCGATACGATGGCCATTGATGAACTTATTCCCGTAGATGTCTACATCCCTGGATGTCCTCCTTCTATGGATGCCCTTGTGGGAGGAATTGAGATTCTTAGATCTAAAGTGGCAAAAGGGGAGTCTAGGGCCGAGCTTTTAAAGCTTCAAGCTAATCAACCTCCTGAGGAGGCAAGTCTTTGAATAATATCAATGGCCTCAACACTCAATCGAATCAATCCAATCTTTTAAGAGATGCTCTCTATAGAAGATTTGGTACTGAGTTCAAGTCCTCTCATATTGATAGGGGTGCAATCGAATGGAGATCAACTCTCTTCTATCCTTGGAAAGATAATTTAAAAGATGAGTTTGAGTCTTTCTTTAATGAACTTAAGATAGATTTTAATTTTCATATGCTTGTGGATATTAGCCTCGAGAAGAAAGGGCATGAAAAAATACTTCACTATGGTCTCATCAACTTAGAAAATTATTTTAGGCTTCTCGTTTCTGTAAAAATTAATGATGGACCTTTTATACCCGGACTAAAGCATTTATGGAAAAGTGCTGAGGGTCTCGAAAAAGAATTAGAAGAACGCCATGGTCTAAGGGTAAGTAATGGTAGCCCCTCTCAACAAAGAAGTTTGTTGAAAAAAATAAAAAAAGAAAAATCAGAAAAAAGGGAAGGGATTCGCAAGCTTCCAGAATATCAATTACCCATAACACCTAATCAGCACGATCTTCAAAAGAAATGGTATCAAGCTGGTCCTATTTCACAACCTCTCAAAGGTAGAGCTAGACTCGACTTTCTAGCTGATACAGAAAAAGTTTATGACTGTCAGATTGAAACAGGCTTTTGTCATCGAGGATTTGAAAAGATGATGCTGAATAAGCCTATTTCTGAAGTGAGCTTCTTTATGGAGAGGCTTTGTACTCGAGATAGTGTCTTTGCCCCGCTTATTTGGAATGAAGCTTTAGAACAAAGACTACAAGTGAGTGTTACTGAAAAAGCCCAGGCCATAAGAATGGTGTGGATGGAAATGGCGAGAATAGAAGGGCACTTAAGTTACTTACAAGAGTTAACAGGAGAGCTTGGATTCTTAATTGAATCTAGTGCGCTTACTGAATTAATTGAACAAGTTTATCACCTTTATAATTTACATAGTGGTAAGAATCAGAATTTTTCTATTTTTACAGTAGGGGGAATGAAAAAAGATCTTCCTATGGGGTGGGCTACGGAATGCCTCGAAGTCGTTAAGTATATTTATAAAGAACTTGAATCTATACAATCTAAAGTTATCCGCAATAAGTCTTGGATGATTTTAACTGCTGCCAATCCCATGAGTGCAACTTCTGCTCTTGAATTTGGTTTAACAGGTCCTAATTTAAGAGCGTGTGGAGTTAATTACGATTTGAGAAAAAGAAGACCACGTTATTATTATTCAGATGTGGACTTTCAAGTTCCTCTAGGGATTGATGGTACTACTTATGATCGATTCCTAGTGAGGGTGGAAGAAATCAAGCAAAGTATAAAAATTATAAATCAAGTTCTAGATCATCTTCCTGCAGGGAAAGTTAATGATCCTGATATAGATATGGAAGAGCTCTTTAAAAAGGCAAGTGATACGGAGCCTCTTACCTATAATATGATAGAGTCAACGGAAGGAGAACTGGGCATTCTTATGCGAACAAAAGGAAAAGGCCTTAGTCATTTCCATATTCGCTCGCCAAGCTATGTTCATCTTCATTGCTTTTCTAACCTCGTTAAAGGTGATTCTGTGGCCAATGCACTTTCTGCTTTCTTAAGTCTAGGAATTGATGCGTGGGAGATGGATCGATGATTTTAGATAGAGAAATTTACTTTCCCTTTCCTTTTCATAAAAGAGTTTATCTATTTATAAAGAAATTCTTCTATATTCTTGTGCGCTTCTTAGGTCGACCTACTTGGGGTCGTCCAAAAGCAGGAGTAAAACTCAATATTGAAAAACAGGATCTCGTTTTACTCGTCGATGAAGAGGGGAAATTAAGGTGTAAAACCTGTCGATCTTGTGTCGAAATTTGTCCTACTCAGTGCTTAGAGTTATCAAGTCGTGCAGAGAAGGAAACTCCTCAATCTTTCAACTTCAAACCTCTTGATTGTATGTATTGCAGCCTTTGTGAAGAGGTTTGTCCCGAATCGGCAATCGCTATGATTTCAAGTTCAAATACTTCGGGTTCCTATGATCAAACTTGGATAAGGGATTTGAATTATCTTGGCTTTCGCGAGGAATTAAATGAAGGAAAGGGCCTAAGTCTTGAAGAGCTTAAGGAGCTTCGAAAATAGAGTTGGCCAAGTCTCTCATATCCTGAAGATTGAGTTGATCGGGAAAGATCTCCGATCGGCTTTTAAGAGGATTCTCTTTTAACTTTTGAATGAAATCTTTTCTTGGAATTTCAATCCCTCCTAAGGATTCAACTACAGGAGTTACCATTTGTGTATCAAGCCAAGAAATTCCAGCATTTTTCAAAAGGAGAAGAAGAAAGATGAGTGCATACTTTGATGTATTCGATTGTAAATGAAACATAGATTCACCTGTGATAATTCCATGTATACAAACTCCATAAACTCCACCAACAAGTTCAGTGTCATCCCAGACTTCTACACTATAGGCCAACTCTTCTGCGAATAGGTCTTTATAGCCTTTAATAATTTCAGATGTTATCCAAGTAGAATCTTGGTCTGATCTTGGGACTTTCGAACAGTAGTCTATGACCTCGGTGAAGGATTGGTTACAAGTTATCTGATACGGGCAATTTCGAAGATATCGTCTCAATCTTTTACCAATACTTAAACGATCAAACTCTAAGATTCCTCTAGGGTCGGGCGAAAACCAGGCCAAGGGGAAATCATCTGATATTGGCCAAGGAAAGATTCCATTTTGATAAGCAAGAACTAGACTTTCCACTTCTAAGTCTCCGCCCAAGGCCAAGAGGCCACTAGGATCTGCTGATTCAATGGGGGGGAATTTTTCTATGGCCATAGGTTTTTCATTTCTCCTGATCTCATTTATAAATTCTCATTTAAAACTTCAGCACAATTTTGAATCAATCCTATAAGAAAGAGAAGGGTTTCCTGAGTATTTTGAAGATGGTGAGTTTGAATTCCTTTTTTCAACTTTAACAGGATATTTCTATCCACCATCGGTGAAAATCCAGAGAGATGAAAATGGGTAATTCCCTTTTTATCTTTCCTACCTAAAATCTCTATCATAAGACTTTCCCAAGAGAGATAGGGAAATCCTTCCTCCTGATGGCATTCAACTGCACTGGCCCGTTTGGGATCAACAATTCGTAAGTCTATATGAATCAAATGGGGACCTTTGATTTTCCTTTCACTTAGGGAAGAAGGAGAGTCGAAGCTCAATGCATGGTAAGTTGTATCTCTTTTACTTAAAATAGGAGCCTCCTGGCTAAAGGATGGGCCCATACTTATCTTCAAGTCTTCAGTATTTGGTATTTCACTTAAGTCATTTATAAATTGAATATTGATCGTCGAGTCTAACTCGCGCAGGCTTGTTTCTATAAAGGGTGAGCCTGGATCATGATTGAGTAAGTATAGAGAAATCATAAGAGAATCCTCTTTTCTTTGTTCGTATTGGTGGCATGGGAGATGATTCGGTTTTGGAGAAGTAGGTCCTTAGGCAGTTCTCTGTCTTCAAGTAAGAGTTCTAAATATTTTTCCTCAAAATTTAGAATTCTCTGATCTAAATTCTTAGAGACTCCCGCAATATGAGAAGTGGTTTTTATATTGTTAAGCTTCTCAAATTGATTCTGAAAGGGTTCTTCTTCAAAGACATCTAAAACGGCATAGGCCTTTGGATGATCTGCTAGAAAATCGATCAGGGAGGACTCATTAATGAGAGGACCTCTGGCACCATTAATAATCAATATATCCTCTTTAAGAAGATCAATATTCTCTTCACTTAGGAGGTGTCGAGAGCTTTCATTTAAAGAACAGGCAAAAAGGATAATATCGGCCTTCTTTAAGAGACTTGAAAAGTCGCTAAACTTACCATGACCTTTAAAGGGATCAAATAGGCTAAGCCTTGAAGTTAATGGCGTTAAAACTTGCTGGATTAAATGACCGATCGTTCCCATACCTATAAGTAGAATTTCTTTTTCATCCAAGAGGGTTCGATCCCAGTTTCGACTCTTGTCCCAGCTCTTTTGGGATGGGATCCTATTTTCATGCTGGAGGAGTTCATTAATAGTATAGTGGGCTACGGCCTGAGATCTAATTTCATTACCTAGGACGATGGGGAATTTCTGTTTTTGGACCCAATCCATAGGGAAATTGTCGTATCCACTGTTGGGATGAAGAAGAATATGAGTTTTCTCTAATAAGTCCTTTGGCAGTTTAACGATAGGGGTATGGGTATTGGTGACGAGGCAGAAACTTTGTGCTGTGTTGGTTAAGTGCTGTAGCTCTTCTTGTTTTTTAAGAGAATCCATCTTCGAGAAGTGGATAAGTTGATATTTCATACCTAGGGACTGGGCCAAATTCTTTTCATCTTGAAAAAACTGGGGGCGATGATAACTGGAGGCATCTAATCTTAAAAATGTGTCAGGAAGTCGAGTTTGTGGCATAATGCGAATGAGAATAGCAAAAAAGGCGTTTTCTGTCTCTATGTCTCCTGATGTCTCTCTAATTCTATAAAGAAAAGTGAGATGTCTATGATTTTAGCCGCTGATTCTTGTTTCCTTGAAGGCTTCATGCTAAAAAAAGAATGCATTGCGTGAATAAATATTTAGAGGTTTTAAATGATATCAATTAAATCATCCCGTGAAATAGAACTTATGAGAAAGACTTGTGAGTTGGCCAAGAGTACTCTTGAATATATTGAATCCTATATCAAGCCAGGGGTTTCAACAGAAGAGCTGAATCAACTATGTCATGAATATATCATCAAGCACGATGCCTATCCTTCACCTTTGAATTATCACGGTTTTCCTAAGTCGGTATGTACCAGCTTGAATGAGGTTATTTGTCATGGAATCCCTAATAATAAAGATATTTTAAAAGATGGAGATATTCTCAATATTGACGTCACAACTTATTTAAATAAGTTTCATGGGGACACAAATAAAACTTTCTTTGTAGGAGAAGTTGATCCTGAAATCAAGAAATTGGTTGATGTCACTTATGACTGTATGCGAGCCGGTATAAATACGGTTAGGCCAGGTTCTCACATCGGTGATATTGGAGCAATCATTCAAGAGATCGCTCACGGTCATGGCTATAGTGTTGTTGAAGAATATTGTGGTCACGGTATTGGTAGAGAGTTTCACGAAGAGCCTCAGGTTGTCCATGTTGGTAAGAAGGGAACCGGAGTTGAGGTAAAGAAAGGAATGACTTTCACTATTGAGCCTATGATTAATTTAGGTTCTCGCCACTGTAAGCTCCTAAAAGATAATTGGACAGTGATCACTAAAGATAAGAAACCTTCTGCTCAATTTGAGCATACGATTTTAGTTACTGACGAGGGACATGAAATCCTTACCTTGAGAAAGGAAGAGTCCAAAGAGTGGAAGCTAAGCTAAATGGATCATTATCATAATGAGCGCCCTGCGCTCTTTCGTTATAGCGACTCCTTTAAATATAAAGAGAGTCAGCTTCATCTCTATTTAGAAGTCGATAAGAAAGAAAAGGTCTCAGGATTTTATTATAAATGGGATGGCAGGCCTTATTTCCTAGCTGAATTTTCAGACTATGCTAAGAAAATAGAAGGGGCTCATTTAAATGAGCCGGTTCTTCCTTCTGATTGTGAACGCTGGTCACCCGTATTCTTTTTCTATCGTCGATTTATCCAAAGTATAAAAGAGCCTTCTCCTCCAATATCCGTTTTAAAGGGGAAAGATCCTCAGGAACTTATTTGTCGTTGTAGTGCCGTATATGAAAGTGAGATTAGAGAGCTCATTTGTCAGCAATTGGATAATGAGGTCTATGATGCAAAGGAAGTCTATCATAAATTAGAATCTGATCTTTGGGTGGCCGTAGGATGTGCTTCTTGTAAACTTGATGTTGAATCTCTTGTAAGAGAGTATATCCAAGGAGAGGAGAGTGCTCCTGAAGTATCTCAACCTAGCGAACGGGATATGCAGCCTGAGATTCCCCGTTGGCAGTCTCTTGATTCGCAAACATTGGCCAGAGAAAGCTTTACTTTACTCAAAGGTCTCTCTTCCCAGATAAATAGTGAACTAAGATTACTGGGCACACGTCCTGGTAGCATTCTTATCAAGTCCAAAGAAGCACTAGATGAAGAAAAGACTTCTTCCATTCAGGTATCTTTTGATGAAGCCTTTGGAGTGGGACTAGAAGTTCAGATCAAGAATTAATTGGCCTTACTTTTCTTCTTTTTACATTGATCCATGATTATATCAACTCGCTTCATCTTTTTGAAAATTTGATCGAGTCTATTCTTATCTTCGATAAGTTGAAATCCACTTAAGTCTTCCTCTAAATATTTATAACGATCATAGAAGAATTGAACTTCGGGAATATGAGTGGTTAAGCAGTAAGCAGTTGGCATTAGGCCTTGAACTTCATTGAGATAATCGAACATGATATGGGGGGCGGATTCAATAAAGTTACCAAGTTGACCAACGGCCAGACCATGACCGGCAACATTCTTCTTAATTTTAAAGAGGGACTTTCCTTCAAGTAAGATTAGCCTTAAAAGGGAGATTGAGGGACCATAATCTTTATTGTTACAGATCATCTCCGTGTGTTTCTTTGAGACAATAATATTGGGGATTGTTGCCAACTTATTAATCAAAGTTTGATTGAGATTATAGACAGGTCCCTTATTCTTTGTTTTATGGAGCTGCAGCTCCTCTTGACCAAGGCAAATCAAAATAGGTGAGGGCGCAGCATGGAGTGCTGAAAAGCTGAGTAATAAAAAGAAGCATAGTGTTAGTGTCAACTTCATTAATTCATCCTATAATGGGGGCACCTAATATTATGAAGTTCTTTGATCATATTCTCAAGGGAGAATAGTCAACCGTAGAGAAACGAACTTCAATGAGGAGAGAGATAAGTCGTGAAAGAAATGACTTTAACGGAACATTTGGAAGAACTGAGAAAGACACTGATTAATGTCGTCATTATTTTGGCCCTGTCATTCTTTGTTTGTTATGGCTATGGAGAGTATATTGCTGAGTTTCTTCTCTATCCTCTACGAAATTCTTTAGAAGGAGCTAATGCTGGTCAAATTGTTTATTTAGGTCTCTTGGATAAAGTGATGAGTCAACTTCAAGTTGCCTTTTGGACTTCCATTATTATTTCTTCTCCTGTCTGGTTCTATCAAGTTTGGAAGTTTGTAAAACCAGGTCTTCACAGTCATGAGATTAAAGCGGTTAGACCTTTTTTACTAATAGGATTTATCTTTTTTTGCTTAGGGGTGTGCTTTGGTTATTTCTTAGTTTTCCCCTTAACTTTTGAAACGCTCCTTAGTTTTGGAGTTAAGAATGTTCAGGCCACGATCTCATTAAAGGATTACTTAGTTCTCTCAAGTAAGGTTCTTGTTTTTTTGGGCCTTGTCTTTCAATTACCCAATATCTTATTAATTTTGGGATTTATGGGATTAGTTACGAAGTATTCTCTGCGAGAAATGAGGAGATATGTCTATGTAGGATTTGCTGTCTTATCGGCAATGCTTACACCTCCTGATCCCTACACCATGTTAGGGCTATGGTTTCCCTTAGTCTTACTTTTTGAATTAGGTATTTTGGCCGTTGCCGTCATTGTTCATCCGTATCTCGCTCGAGTTCACCGGTAGGAGTTTTTATGAGTAAAGCCTTCAAGCTATCTTTTGTTATCTTAGGAATGTGGATCGGTATGACCTGCCTGATCGACTTTGTTGCTGTACCTGCTGTCTTTAGAAATGTTTCGTCTCGACAAGAAGCGGGAACTTTAGGAATGATTATTTTCAACACCTTCAATTATGTTGAAGTGGTTTTTGCTGTGCTATTTGCGAGTTGCACCTTTCTTTTCAAAGAAAAGATAAAACTTAAGAAGACCTATGGTTTTCTATGTACCTTTTTAATTCTTTTAAGCCTTACTTATGCCTTCTACATGAGTCCAAGGATTACCGAAGTGAATAGGGCGAAATGGAATCTTCAAGAGGGAACTCGGGAGTACCAAGTTCTGAATCAAGAGCATCAGTTCCTTCATTCAACTTTTAGAAAAACAGATTCAGTTAAAATATTAATTCTACTCTTTCTTATTGGCGCAGGAATTGCCCGTAAAGAAAATGAAGATCAAATGGAGACCGTATGATTTTAGTAACAGGTGCCGCCGGTTTTATTGGAAGTGTTCTCGTCAAAGAACTCAATAAAATGGGCCGTAAAGATATTTGGATAGTCGATCGTCTTGAGAGTGATGATAAATGGAGAAATATCGCAGGTCTAGATTTTGAAGATTATATTCATGCTGATGAGCTCTTTCATCTCGAGCGAGAATTCTGGGATGGAATCACACAGATTTATCATATTGGAGCTTGTTCTTCGACAACAGAAAGAAATATGGATTATCTTTGGGATAATAATATCCGTTATTCTCAAGAACTTTTTAATATTGCCACAGAGAAAGATATTCCAATTCTTTATGCATCCTCGGCAGCCACTTATGGAGCTGGAGAAAATGGTTATAGTGACGATCATAAGAAGATCAGTTCACTAAGACCATTAAATGGCTATGGTTTCTCTAAGCAATATGTTGATAAATGGGTTCTTGATCGTGAGGCGAAGCCAAGTTTTTGGTTTGGGCTCAAGTTCTTTAATGTCTTTGGTCCAAATGAGTATCATAAAGATGATATGAGAAGTTTAGTCCATAAAGGTTTTGGACAAATAAGAGAGACAGGTAAAGTTAAACTTTTTAAATCACATAAAGAAGGCTTTAAAGACGGCGAGCAGTTAAGAGACTTTGTCTATGTGAAAGATGTGGTTAGGGGAGCTCTTGAACTCATGAATCATAAGGTTCCAGGAAGTTCAGGGATTTATAATATGGGAACTGGGCAAGCACGCTCTTTCTATGATCTCATCAAAGCAACTTTTGAGGCCATGGGAGAAAAAGTAAATGTTGAATTCATTCCTATGCCCGAGTCTATTCGTGATCAGTACCAGTACTATACCCAAGCCGATATGAGTAAATTTAAATCTGTATTTCCAGAGTTTAAATTTACAAGTTTGGAAGATTCTGTCACAGATTACGTTAAAAATTATTTAATGAATTCAAACAGTTATTACTAAGAAAGGGGCAATTTGCACCAATAAGAACGATCAGACTTTTTTCATTTGGTGACTTTTTGGTCATTTTATCAAAGGCCTTTTCCTTAAATCCTTAAAATTAGTTTCTTCATTTTTGGCCTAGTTCTTGCTTTATAAACTGGGAGAAAAATGAGGAACTTTTTAAGTTTCGTGTTTAAGGAGATGAAATGAAGAATTTTAAACAAATGACCCTAATTGCTTTGGCCTTAATGACTACAGGTCAGAGTTTTGCCGCAACTTCTGGAAACTTACTTTTAAAAGGAATCGTTCCTGAAGAACTTTCTATATCCGTGACTCCAGAAACGATAGCGGCTTCTTTACCTCTAGATACAACCCAAGCCGATACTAAAGTAGCGACAATTAATGAAAAGTCCAACTCAAATACGGGTTATAAAGTATCGATCTCCTCCAGTAATTTAGGTAATTTAGTTCATGAAACTGTGAGCTCATCTTCCATTGCCTATACCTTGAAATATGATAGTAATACGGTAGATCTCGCTAATGGGGATGATTTTACATTTAATAGTGCAGCCTCAGTAGATACGAATAAAGATGTAGAGATCAGCTATACGGGTGTGCCCCATGCTAGCTTAATTGAAGGTTCCTATAGTGACACTGTGACTTTTACGATTTCTGCAAACTAATAATTTAAGTAGGTTAGTGAGCGAAATAACATAAAACTTTAGATTATTATAAAACCAACCGAAAGGCTTGGGTATGAAGGTACTCAAGCTTTTTTTCATTCTGGCCCTCTTTTCCTTCTCTATCGGTGCAAGAGAGTCTGAAACTCTTGTTTTAAGGGGAATGGTTCCCAGTGTCGTTGGACTGGGCGATATCAATTCTTTGATTGCCGCTAATTCAAGTGATTCAAATGAGCTCAAGAAATTTATGAGTTCAAATTCTCGTTCTGAGAAATATCAAGTTCGAAAAATAAAAGATAAAAAGAACTTCTATATAGAAGTTACATTTCATTAAATTTTCAAATTGAGGCATAATATATAAGCTGCTAGGTCATCAAAAAGGAGGATTACCTTGCGTTATTTGATTGTCTTATTATCGCTTCCCGTTCTCTTTTCTTTTACCTTTTCACCCATGCAACAAACCATCGAACTTCATAAAGGACAAAAGTTTGCTCGGTATTTGATTGAAAACTCAAGTGCAGAAACGATCCCGGTTATTTTTAGAGCAGTAACAAGGGTTCAAAAGTCTGATGGTACAGAAGTTAATAATGAGACTAAGGAAATTCAAGTTTTTCCACCTCAGATGTTACTGGCTTCAGGACAGAAGAAGTCTGTCCGAGTGACTTTTAAAGGGAATGATAAATTTTCGCAAGAGAAGTCTTATCGAATCATTGCCCAGCAGGTTCCCGTAAATCTATCAACTGATAAAAAGAAAACCGGGATTAAGATGTTACTGAAGTTTCAAAATGCTTTATATATTAGAAATAAAGACTATAAATCTCAGTTGAAGATCTCAGAATATGAGATTAAAAATAATAAGTTGCATGTCTTTGTTACAAATTCTGGAAATGCCCATCAGTATTTATATAACGTAAATATTAAATTCAAAGAAGGTAAGAAGAATATAGAGATCCCTAAGAAAGAATTAGAGAAACTAGAGGGACAAAATATTTTGGCCAATACAACACGCCATTTTATATTTAATCCTGTTCTTGGTTTGAAAAATAATTGGGAAGGACAAATAACCTTTGATTAATTTTAAAAGATCTCTTCTCTTTCTTAGCTTTCTTCTCATGCCATTAGATGGGGCTATTCTTGAAGTCATTTATGCTCAAACTCCGGCTTTTAATTTTAATCAGTCTATTGAAACAGATCTTGAAATCTATATTAATGAACAGAGAATAGGAGACTTTAAAGTTGAGTTCTTAGGAAATGAGCTAACAGCATTAAAAGATAGAAGACTGAAAAAAATATTGAGGAGACTGTTAAAAGAAGATGTTTATCAGAAAATTGAACCTCTCTCTTTTCCCTATCTAATTGAAGAGTTTCCTTTTCCAATTGTCTATGATGATGAGCAATTAAGAATCATTATCAAATTACAATATGATGAATTACAACCTGATTTTTATAATATTGATTTAGATCCTTCGATAAAATATGAAGGGCAGGCGCTGAATCCAGCAGACTTATCGGGAAGTTTAGGTTGGAATGCAGAGAAATCATTTTCCGATCAATATTTTGGTGGTGATTATTTTACGACATCATATAACACCTTTATAAATTTTAAAGGATACTTATTAGAGTCTCAAGGCTTTTACCAAGAGGGCAGAGGACTAGGAGAAGAAGGCTGGTTTAGGGGAAATACCCGCCTTACAAAAGACTTTGAAGATGATCGAATTCGTTTTCAATTGGGGGATACTTCGACTCGAAACCTTGGATTTATGACCGCCCGAAATATTGGGGGATTGAGCCTATCAAGAGAATTTTCGATTAATCCCTATGAAAGACCCTTTCCACAAGGAGAAAGAGAGTTCACTCTCTTGTCTCGCTCTCGAGTAAGAACTTTTGTAAACGGTACACTTATCAAAGACGAATTTCTTCCCGCTGGCAATTACAAGCTCTCAAGACTTCCTCTTATTGACGGTATCAATTTTGTGAAACTTGAGATTGAGAATGCTTTTGGAGAAAAAAGTATTCAAACTTTTGATATACCAACCTCGACTCAGATATTAAAAGAAGGTGTCTTTGATTTTCACTTCTCTGCGGGGAGGTCTTATAACGATAATAATTTAGAAAGAAGTTATAATGGAAATAATCTTGTTTCCCTTTATGGACAATATGGTTTTTCCTCTACTTATACTGGAGCCAGTTATTCTATGTTTGAAGAAGATCTTTCTTTAGGAGGTCTTATTAACGGAATCAGTACGACATGGGGGAATTTCTTTTACGAAGTTGCTTATTCCAATCAAGATCGATATGGATCGGGGATAGGAAATGCACTTACTTGGCAGCTTCAGAATTCAAATTATCAAGGGGTTTATCGAGTATCTTCAAGTGTTCGAATCGAAGATTATATGAATTCATTTACGAGGCAATATTCCACGGACCTTAATCCATTAGATTATTCTTACCAAGTCAATCTGTCTTCACCTTTATCTACCTTTATGTCAGTTAGTGGGGGAGCAAGTGTTGCTTATTTCCAAGACAGATCTCTTGGAAAAAGGACTTCTTATAATATTTCCTCAAATATTAGAATGATGAATAGTCTAAGCATGAGTATATTTGGATCTCGAGTTAAAGAAGCTAATCAACCAACTAATGTTGCCCTCTCAATGTTTCTTACTTGGAACTTTGATACTTCTCAACATTACGCCAATTACTTTCATGATTTTGAAAACAAGAGATCTCGTCTCAGTGTTACTCGTGACAATAATAACCAAATGTATCGTCCTCGATACAATGTTAACCTAGAAAATGGCGACCAAGATAGGAGACTTGAGACAAGAGTTAATATACCAACGCCCATGGCCGATATTGCTATAAAAGGAATAGCTGTTAAAGATGATGCCTATGATGAAAAAACTGGTATCCAAAAACAAGGGGTCATAAGTCTTGGGAGTGCTTTACTTTTTGCTGCCAACTTTAAAGAAGATAGAACGGAATTTAGCTATGCTATTTCGAGATCGAATTCAGGAAGCTTTGCTGTTTTTAATGCTTCAGATGATATTGAAGATGACCAAATATTAATTCGCTCTACTTCTCCCTATGCTGACACGGAAACGCCACTTATTGGCTCACTCTCTCTTCCGAATCTTGTTGATTACCAGTACCGGGAAGTTCAGATTGATCCTACTCTATTAGATGAAGGTACTTCACTAAAGAAAGAAAAATTTATTCTTCACTCTGGTTATAAATCGGGTCATCTTATTCCTATTGAAAGTGATGGAGAGTTTGGCATTAAAGGTAAACTTATTTATCAAAATGAAGCTCTTTCTTTCAAATTGATAAGAATAGGTAAGTCAATTTCTTTTACCGATTTAGAGGGGCACTTTTATATATCGGGAGTAGGAGGAACTTCTTATATTTTGGAAGTTGATGGTATAGGTAGTACTGAATTGAATTTGGATGCATCTAAGAAGTATAAAGGTATTTTGGATTTAGGTACCATAACGCTGCAAAGGGATTAAGATCATGATAAAACTTTATCTCACTCTCATTTATCTTTTTTTTAATCTTTCCTCAGCTTGGGGTCAATATTGTGGCTATTACTTTACGAGTTCTAATTTTGTAGCAGAAATAGGAACTTCTGAGCAGTCTGTTGCTCATCCTCTTAGATTATGGAGTTTTAGTAATAGTAATAACTGTAGAAATGCGCGAATGTATTTTAGTAGAGGAAATGCAAATAACTATAGTCGAAAAGCTTTTTCAGGAAGTAAAACGGTTGCCTATAACTTATATAAAGAGACTGCTCTAAATAATATTTTAAAAGATTTTGGAGATGCAGGGACAAATGAATATATAGATTTCAGAATTAATAGAAGATTTACATTTTACGATATTGATTTCTTTGTAAAAGTCGTTGATTTAGATTCTGTTTTCTCAAATGGTCCAGGCTACTATAATGACCTTATTGAAGTAAAACTCTATTCAGTTAGAGCTAATGGCCAAGAGGTTTATCAAACGAGTACTTACATAAATATACAAATCATTATTCCTCGATACGCAGAATTGAGTCTAGGTCCAATGGGGAGTCCTCACGATCCAAGCTCTACCCAACATATAATGTCCTTTGGAAACTTGAGTACAGGTAAAACAGCTCAGGCTGCTCTTAATGTCAAAAGTACCGTTTCTTTTGGTGTTTATATGTCTTCATTAAATGGCTCTGTCTTAAAAAAAGGGGCATCAGAAATTCCCTATACGATTAACGTAAATCAAGCAGGGCATAGGAGCTTAACGAATCCTGGACAAAGCTACTATATAACTCAAAGGAATATTTCTACTCCGGTAAATTATGAGGTTTTTCCAATCGAGGCACGAATTGGAACTATGCCGAGTAATCCTGATACCGGAGAGTACAGTGACGTCATTACTGTTACCGTAACCCCATGGTAGTCTAAAATTATCTAACAATTTTAAATAGTTAATATTGAATAGAGTCAAAATGCATAGAGACAATTTGCCTCTAGGCCATAATGACATTGGGTGAAAAAGATTTAAGTCCCTGAAATTACATAGTTCAAAAGTTGGCATAGGCCTTGCTTATATATAAGCAGAAGCGGCCAGGACGGCCCATCGAGCAGGATGCGAGATGAGACTCTAAGGATAAACGGAGAGACCCACAAACTCACATGAATAGGGAGATGAATTATGGAAACGCAAACTCTTAACCACTTTAAAAGTCTTTTTAATAATATTCTCAACCAAGCGGCTCTTGATGAGAACTCTTGGACTGAGCCTCTTAGTACAAGAGAGGGTGGTGATGTAGTTGATCTAGCTACAGGAGATCGCGAGCAGCAATTGGCGCTTAAACTAAAAGGACGTCAAAGCTTCTTCCTTAAAAAAGTTGAGTTGGCCCTTGATAAAATTGATCGCGGTACATTTGGAATTTGTGAAGAGTGTGATGGCGAAATCGGAGAAGGTAGGCTTCTCGCTAGACCTACAGCAACTCAATGTATTCAATGTAAAGAAGAACAAGAAAATGGGGAAAAACATATTCCCTACCAAAAAAGATCTCATACACATGGAACTGGATTTTCTCAAAAGTCTGCCAATGTGATTCAACTCAAACTCAATGATGATGGAGATGGGCGTAAACGGGAGAATAAATTTAATATCAATTAAACTTATTAAAAAATGAATTATGACTTAAGAATTGTTCAAGGATGAGCTAAATAAAGAGTCAAGGAAGATAAATAAACGATAGCGAATAGCTTCGTAGGGTATGAAGCCCCTTTTACTTAGGTAGAAGGGGCTTTTTTTGTTGATTAAAGAATTCATCTATTTACGCCGATGAGTAAATACACTCTAAATAAAGGCTAATAATGAATTCAAATGAATCAGGTTTGAACAAACCGGTATTTTTTGCGTCAGTTGTTATCATATTTATAGTGACTATCCTTGGAGCTCTGATTCCTGAACAAATAGGGCAGCTCTTCACTGCAATTAAGTCATGGTTAAATTCAACATTAAGTTGGTTCTACATGTTAACTGTAGGAGCAGCTTTGATTTTCTGCTTTGTACTTATGTTTAGTCGTTATGGTGATATCAAGCTTGGTCCAGATCACTCGACTCCTGACTATTCCTACGGGTCTTGGTTGGCGATGCTTTTTTCAGCAGGAATGGGAATTGGTCTTCTTTTTTTCGGCGTTGCTGAGCCTGTTATGCACTTAGTGAGTCCACCTAATGCAGACCCACAGTCTATTCAAGCTGCCCGTGAGGCCATGAATATTACTTTCTTTCATTGGGGCCTTCACGCTTGGGGAATTTATGCTCTACTCGCGATATCTCTGGCCTACTTTTCCTATCGCCACAACTTACCCTTATTACCTCGATCCATTGTGTATCCTCTTTTTAAAGATAAAATCTTTGGACCCATTGGTCACGTTATAGATACCTTTGCGGTTGTAGGGACCATGTTTGGAGTTGCTACATCCCTAGGATTTGGTGTGACTCAGGTCAATTCTGGGCTCTCTTACTTGACGGGAATACCTGAAAGCTTTGGAGTGCAGTTTATATTAATTGCTGTCATAACAACCTTTGCGACCATCTCTGTGGTCATGGGGTTAGATGGCGGGATTAAGAAAATCTCAAATTTAAATATGATTATTGCTGTAGGACTTCTTCTCACTGTTTTAGTGGTAGGACCTACGGCCCACATCTTTAATAGCTTCACACAGAACTTAGGGATTTATTTAGGAGGATTAGTTAAGAAAACATTTAACTTGTACTCTTATGATCCCAAAGAGAAGTGGATTGGTGGTTGGACCCTTCTTTATTGGGGTTGGTGGGTTTCTTGGTGTCCATTTGTGGGAATGTTCATTGCCCGTATTTCAAGAGGACGTACGATTAGAGAGTTTCTTGTCAGTGTTCTCTTTATCCCAACAGGTTTTACATTTGCTTGGATGACCGTTTTTGGAAATACGGCCATTGATGCTATCCTTCATAAAGGGGAGAGTGGATTTGCTGCTGCTGTTGCCGAGAATGTTCCGGTCTCTCTATTTAAATTCTTTGAGCTATTACCAGGATCAACTTTTCTCTCGATCTTAGGTGTACTTCTCGTAACGACATTCTTTGTGACTTCATCAGACTCTGGTTCTCTCGTCATTGATACCTTAACCTCTGGTGGAGCAGAAGAGCCTCCTGTTTGGCAGAGAATTTTCTGGGCCGTGACGGAAGGTCTTGTAGCCGCTGCCTTACTTTATGCAGGAGGATTAGAGTCCTTACAAGCGATGACAATCTCTAGTGCTTTTCCTATTATGATCATTCTCATTATAGCGGCCTATTGTCTCTTTAAAGAGTTGCGAGAGGACTATAATTTGAGAGAAGCGGTCACCAATCCTCGCCACGATATCTTTGTGAAAAAACCTCATCCTGATTGGAAAGAGAGGCTCAAAACAATTCTTGATCATCCTAAGAAAGATGAAGTTAAAGAATTTATTGAGACTGAAGTTGTGAAGTCTTTTGAAACTCTGAAAACTGAGTTCTTAAAGAATGATTTAAAAGCAGAGATCACCCATGAGTCTGAAAAAGTAACTTTTACTGTCTTCAAAGATGAGTGTGTCGATTTCATCTATGAGGTAAGATTAATTGAATATATTTTACCTGAAAATATTCAAACTCAAGATAGAGAAAAACTCTTTCTCGCTGAAGTCTTTCTCTTTCAAGGGGGAGCAAATTACAGCATCTACGACTTTACCACTGAACAGATCATTGGAGATGTCATAGAGCAGTATGATCGTCATCTTCAGTTTCTACGATCAACCCAGTCATTATCCTAATTTTAAGTATGCGAAAACAGGGTCTTAACTCTGTTTTCGCACTTAAACACTCAGTATTTAAATATCTACACAATTTCTTCTCTGTTCATTCAAGAGTCCTCTTGATCACTAAGCTATAGTGAAATTAGATGATGATCATAAGTTACGGAGGATTTATGAGCCCTTTTAAGAGTATTGGTAAATGGATTGAGTTTCGCGAGTTGATTAAAGAAAATTGGCATCAGCTTACTGATGAAGAAATCGAAATTGCTCGTGATAGTATCGATCACTTTGTTGATAATCTTTCTAGAAAGTATGGTTCGAATTTGGCCTGTACTAAAGGGCAGATCAATTCTCTACTTATGAAAATAGGTCTCATTTAACGAAGGAGAGAGATATGCTTTATTATTCACTGGTTTTTCTATTTATCTCAGTTGTAGCGGCCATCTTTGGATTTGGTGGTATTGCAACGGCGTCGGCAGGTATTGCTAAGATATTATTCTTTGTCTTTATTATTGGATTTGTTATTTCTCTTATCTTTCATTTAGTGAGAAAAATCGACAATAAAACAGGCGTCTAGGTACCTGATTGATTCAGTATGGTTTTGGGCTACTCTTTAGCTTTAGCGATCAGCTCCCGATAAGGAATATGAGTTAACCTTAAGGAGTTGGTCCGTGGCCATAATTGATCGATTTAGAAATATAACAACGACTTTCGAATACTTCGAAGTTCCAAAATCAATTTCATCAGATTTTATCAAAGAATTTTCCCAATTTATTGAAGAGAGTTTGAAGGCCCGTCCAGGCGTGATTTCCTTTAATCTTCACTATAGTGAAGAAGAGGAAACCCTTGTGAATTACGGACAATGGAAGAGTGTTGAAGCTTATGAAGCCTTCTTTGAGGATAAAGATATAGAGCAGAAACGTAATCAATTCTACGGTAGATTAAAGAAGGTTACTAAGACTAAGGTCGTATTCGCAAAATGATTAAGAGTTTTCAGTTTTATATATTCTTACATCTTATTCTTTTAGGACTTATGTCTTGTGGTCAGGAGCCTTCCGACTCTGATTCACTTTCTGAGACAGGCCAAAATTTGCAACAGGCCTCACTTCTCAATGTCTTCTTTCATAAAATGAGCTCTTTAGAAGTAGAAGTTTTCTATGAAGATGAAAGTGAGCCTTATACCGGCACCACTGTATTAGGAAAAGACTATTGGAATTTATTTGAAGTTAATCTAAAAGAGATCCTCAAAGCATCAGAGCGTAATTCTTTGTCCATTTCCATTGATACGAAGTTAAATGAAATGACTCGTTTTGATAAACGCACTCAAACCTCGTGGAGTGCAAAGGAATTGAATTCTTTATTTTCTGAATTAGGGGCTAAAGAAGCAAACTCAAACCAAGGAATCCTATCGGTAATATTTGTAAGTGGTCATTTTAGAGATAATGCTGGAGAAGTCCAAGAGGGTGTTTTGGGAATCCATATAACGGGGACAACTCATATTGTAATATTTAAAGATGTAATCAAGAAGATTGAAGCAAGTGAAAATACTTGGGTCGCTAGATTTTCTGAACAATCTGTACTCGTTCACGAAGTAGGACATGCCCTAGGACTTGTCAATAATGGACTTCGTATGACGATAGATCATCAAGATAAAGAGCATGGGGATCACTGTAATAATCAAAAGTGTGTTATGTACTGGTTGAATGAAGGACGTGATGGATTACAACAATTCATCCGTGACTATATTAGCACGGGTAATGAAGTGATTTTTGATGATCAATGTTTGAATGATGCTCACAACCATTGAGCTATTAAATTCATCTACTCTAGTTATAAAGTTTGGGTAGATAGTGCTCATTAAAGAGATCTACCATCGCTAAAAATATAGTGCAAAGAAGAGGGCCATAGAAGATTCCGGCCATTCCAAAAGTCTGCATCCCTGCAATAATATAAAAGAGAAGCACGAGAGAATTTACTTTTACTCTTGGGCCCATAAATCTAGGTTTGAACCAATTTTCAACGATAAGAGCAATTACTGATGTGTAGATGAAGAGCATGATCGCGGCACTTTGCTGACCAATAGCGAAGAGATAGATACAGGCAGGTATCGTGACTATAGAAATTCCAACAAGAGGAATAAAGGCCAAAACAATCATTACTGTAGTCCATAGGAATATGGAATTTAGACCGGCCAACCAAAATCCTAGTCCGGCCAAAACCCCTTGAATCACACCACCTAGGCCATTGCATACAAGAGTCACAAAATTCATTTGAGAAAATTTCTCTAAGATCATTTGTTCTTGATCGTCAGGAAGCGGAGAAAGATCAAAGAAGAACTTCTTCATTTTATGGCCATCAAGAAAGAGGCTGAATATGGCCACAATCATGATGAGAAATTGAAAGATAAAGTTAAAAACATCTGAAATAATTTTATTCAGAGTTCCAAATACTTTACCTGAATAATTTTGAAGTTTGCCAAGGATATTTTCATATATAGTGTTGAGGTCAATATCAAGCTCTAGGGTATTGATCACTTTCTTTAATAAAATAGCTAATGGCCCATCGCCGAAGACAAAATTCTTAACTTCATCGACAGACATTCCGGACTTGATATCACTGAAGAGATTGACGCCTTCTTTAGAGACTTGAAAGAGAAGAAAGACTAGGGGAATAAGAATAAGAACGGTAACAATAAAAGTAGTAATGAGGGCATTGAATTCATCACGCAATTTTAACTTTGCACTTAGGTAATTGTGAAATGGATAGAAAGTTCCCGCAATGATGGCAGCAAAAGCTAGTGAATGGAACATGCCTTTAAAAAGGAAAATATTTTGTAAAATAATGAGAAGAAAAAGAAGAATGAAAATTCTTAAATTAACTCTTTCTGATTTTTCCAAAAATAACCCCTTCTATGACAAATAATCTATAAATAAGATATTCTCATTGTTTTTTGGATTTAGCTACTTATGAAAAGATCGTGTTTGTTCAAAAAAAAAGCGCCTTGAAGTTGGCGCTTAGAAATTATCAATTTGATCAACGAGTTCAGGATCATCAATAAAAGGGTTTCGATTACCTTGAATTTGGTAGATCTTCTCGTTTCTTCTGATTTCATCTTGATCTACAGGGTCATCTCTGTGCCACTGCTTAAGGAATACTTCTTCAGTATCATTGATTGAAATTCGATAGCGTACAGAGAAGTAAAATAGGGCCCTCGCAACATTTCCTTTGTGGTATTTAGGAGGTTCAAAAGAAGAGATTCCACGATAAATATCATCTCCTCTTTCCGATAGGGGACAACCTGTTACTTCTTCACCATCAACTTCACCAAAGGGGATATTTCCTCTAGTACTATTTGCACGGGAGTCAGTAGGATAAAGGTGGTGAAGGTCACCCTTTTGCATTGAAGAGCTTTCTCGTGAGCTAAATCGGCTCTGTGGCCAAGTGTGCTCACAATTTAATACCTGATGATTGGGAATTCTACCTGGGCCGACACCTGCGGATTGACCAAATGTCTTCTCACAGTAAACATCTTTGATGGTGTACTTACCATTATCATTATCGAGGTATATATCTCCAAAGAGATGAGTTCGTGCTTGTTTGTAGCTTAATCTCTTATTATTTGAGATCGCCTTATAAAGATTTGAAATTAAATCCTTATCTTTAGACTTTTGCAGGGAAGATAAGTGCTCTTTATAATAGTCAAACTCTGCTACTGATGCACGAGTTGAAATCGCAATTAAGAGTAGAGTTGTGAGACTGGCAATTTTAAATAAAGCTGTGCTTAAAGATTGCTCATCATTTTTTAATTTCATGGCCCGATCCTTGGACTGTTTTTTATGTTTACCGCTTTAGTAGGCTAACTGGTGGATTACAAATTTGAAACCCTAGGAAGAGAAAACTTATTTTAAGATTATGTTAGCAAAATTAATTTGTGCGGCGAGGAAAATTAATCGGATGGCTTGAAGGCCCATGAATAAAGGGTCTCTTATGAGAGGGGGACAATAACGAGATAAAAACGTCATAATTTAAACTCTTTACCTCGTTATTGAGTTAGAAAATGTTAGTTTTTCGGTCGTAGAATATGGATATCACAGGGTGAGTATTTGACTAGAAACTCTGCAAAAGAGCTGGTGAATAATCCCTCTATTCCATGCTTTCCTCGAGTGGCGACGACCACTAAGTCGGCATTTATTTCGGAGAGGTATTCTTTCATCTTTTGCTTAGGTGATTGGGTAAAGTACACCTCTTTAATATACTCACTTGAGGGATGCTCTTTCTTTAACTCATCTTCTACACTTTGAAGAATCGATTGAGCAGCTTCAGTAAGTTCAGGATACTTGTCTTCTGTAGGATAAATATAGGGGCTAAATTCATTAGTATAAACTTGAATTTCAAAGCAGTGAACGATATGGATCCTAGCATCATCAAGTAGGGGAGAGCCCTTTAACTCTTTCATAAGGTCTAAGCTATGATCAGTTAAAGTAGTACATAAAACGATTTCTCTCATCCTATCTCCTTCGTTTGGGGGCGAGTAGTCACTATATTTAGTTTACTCGAAGCCCTGACTCATGAGAATGATAGAAATCATAAAAACATTGGACATTAATTCTTTGGAATAAATTTTTTCAATTTGCGTTGTAAACTTTGACGTTTTATTCCTAGGGCCTTAGCAGCGTGGCTAATATTCCCTTTCTTAAGTTTGAGGACAAAATCAATATACTCACGCTCTTTGCGATAGAGATCGGGTATTTCTTCAGAAGTAGCAGGTATATTTTCTTTAGCCTCACTCTTATCCTCATCAGATATTTGCAAGGCCGCTAAAAGCTCCTGAATACTACAAGGTTTCTGTAAGTAATTATCACAACCTCTTTTCATGGCCTCAACCGTCGTCGCAATAGAGCCATAGGCGGTAAGCATAGTAATCATTGCATGGGGCTGACGACTTCTTAAGTTCTCGAGTAGGTCTAAACCTGATTCATTTCCCATTCTGAGATCGACGACAATATAATGAAATGTCTCCTGTGTCTTATTTACGATTTCAAGGGCTGCAGAGGCACTATTGGCCATTTTTGTTTTAAAACCTAGGGGTTCTAATTCATAGGACATCGTCTCTAAGAAGTCTTGATCATCATCAATAAGAAGTAATGATTTTTGCTTCATAAGCTTTTTCCTTGGGGGAGGGAAATGGTGAGATGTGCGCCCTCTTTTTTTGAATGATCAAAAATAAGTTGGCCATCAATATATTCAATTAAGTTTTTCAGATGATAGAGACCTAGACCAGAGCCTCTCTCTTTGGTTGTGACAAAGGGTTGACCTAAATGTTTGAAAACTTCTGAGCTAAAACCAATTCCATTGTCGATAAGGTCGATTTCCACATAATCTTGATCTAGGAGAGATTTTCTCAATTCAATTAGGATTTTGGTGGACTTGGCCTCTTTCGAGTTTAAGAGGAGATCTATGATTTGCTGGGTGAGATGAGACTGAGAAAGATCCACTCGACATCCCTCGCTCTCAGGACTTTTCTTATATTCTATTTGTATGTTTTGTTCTAGGTCGAACTGATCTTGAAATAAATGGATCCCCTTTGAGATCGCTTCTGAAGCGATACAAGAAGTGTTTTTTAATTGTTCTTGATAGCTTTCAGGATTATGGATTTGTGAATTAAGCTTCTTTATCGAGTCAGAACATTGATCCGCGTTTCTTAGTATAACTTCAAGATCCTTAAGCATCTCATTATTCCTATCCTCTTGGGATAGAATCTTACGTTGGAGCTGTCGAGTTCTCATATTAAGAGTGTGAAGGGGAGTACCAAGTTCGTGACAAACCCCTGCACTCAAAAGACCCAGTGATCTATATCGATCAGCGCTATATTGTAGCTTAAGAGATTTTTGCAAAAGATGATTTAATTTCTTTATCTCAAGGACGAACCACGAGGCCACCATCCAAAAAATAAGTCCACTTATGGAAATGGCGACAAAGGGAAAGTGAAGATCGGCAAAGGGTTGATTAAGGTGGAGTTGAAAGTGAAAGGGCGAAAAAGGAAGAATCATAAAGGCACAGATACAGAGCATACTAAAAATGAAGGCCGTTAAATGTCCCAAGTAAAAGGGGGCTAAGAAAATATGAAAGAGCAGCACTAAGTATAGAGGATTGTCATGACCTCCATTGATGAAGAGAAGAAAGAAGGTAGTTAAAAAGTCTAAGGATAGGGGAATGATATTATCCTTGGGGCTGGTCTGTAGCGAAGAGAAAAAGTGATTAAAGACGAATCCCGGAAGCAGAACCAGTAAGCTGAGGGAAAATTGACGGTATTCGATATGGTCTAGGTAAAAGGAAAGAGAGAGTAAGCTGAAAAGTAGAAGAAGGATGGGGCCTCTAATTTGGGTGAGGGTATAAGGATTGTCTAAAGTGAATGAGTATTTCTTATTTAGATTCATGCTTCTCCGAAGTCCCCTAGTCATGGGGATGACCCTTATTTAACCCATTACATTCAAATAGGAAATCCCATAGGAAATCCTAAGCACAGGGGGGCATTTGAGACTTTAAAGGGGAATCCTAGTTTAATGTGGTGCGCGGTATGACATAAATTCTGTACGAATCCTAAAGAATGAGCTATTCTAAGCGTCTAGAATTTAAGTAAATATTGAGGCTAATGAAGAGGAGCCTAATTGTGAAAAAAAATCAGCAACATAAAGTTTTAAACCACGTTGAGCAGATTCCTTCTAATACCCAGGCTGCATTTCCATCTTTGGCGTTAGAAGTTGTTGAAATTTCGGTAATGCTTATTGCTATCTACACAATCTTCTTTAAATACAGAAAATCTTTTCCCAAAGAGAAAAGACATCTTGCTCCTGAAGATTAGACTTTTAGACTTAAAGACTGGCCTTTTCTTGAACAGGGAAATGACTTCTTGTTATAGATTTTCCAATAGATCGATGCGATCTCTTTATCCTTTTCTTATTTTTATCTCCCTCATTATATTTAATGGCTGTGCTTTATTTGGGCCAAGTTCAGTGGAAGGTGTTTCCATTCGGCTAAATCCTTTCAAGACAGATGGCTGCTCCTCTTTTCCCAATGGCCGCCTCTCGACTCGAAAGAATGAATGGCTACATTGTTGTATTGCTCATGATATTTCCTATTGGATTGGTGGGGCGCGTGAAGAAAAGAATCTCGCTGATCAAGAGCTACGTCAATGCGTAGAGAAAGTAACGAATAAGTCTCAAGCTGAACTTATGGAAATTGGAGTTGAAATTGGTGGCGCACCCCAAACAGGATTTCCTTGGAGATGGGGATATGGTTGGGATGTAGAAGTACCTTACTTTGAAAGAGAAGAGAGGCATATTGCAGATATCGCAAAACAATACGATAGTATTTTTACTGAACTTAATTACTGGCGTAAGAAACTTAATTCAAAACAAATCCAATACATCACGGAACAAATAGAACTCAAAATCGATCCCCTCATTAAACCCTAAAGTCTTTGCTTCTTTTAAATTCATTGGATAAATTTACACATTTTCTTCATTAATCGTAGACTACAGAAATCTCTTCATCCCTTAGCATGGATATCAATCAAGAAGTTATCCAACGGATGGCAAATTTTAACGTTTTATCTACTAAGGAATTGTTATGAAGAAATTAATGAGTTTATTTTTAGCACTAAGTTTTACAACTACAGCATCTGCTTACGTAAGTGGAGAAGCCTATTGGAGTGAAGCAGGAACAGATATGTCTGTAGATGACCAAAGGGCAACCTTGGGATGTTTTGCTCGCTTTCATATGGATAAGACCCATGATTTCATCATCCTAAATATGCTAGGAAACTCTTCAGTAAGTGATATCGACCATGTTTTAGGACTTGATATTGAAAAAGATATCAACTTTATTGAAGTTGGACCTAAAGCGGTTGTAAGAATTTATGATAATGAGGACTTTGTAGACTATCGCGGGCAAATTGAAGCAGGAACTCTGTATGATGATCACGATAAGTTAGACGTGGTAGATTCATTTGAAGTTGTTTGCTTAGACTAATAAGAGCTTACAAAAAAATAGAGAGTGGCCTTCATTGTCCGCTCTCTTAAAATTTCTAGTAATATCTTTAGGGAAGTTCAAAACCTAAAGTTCTCAGGACCTTTGATAATTCAATCAGTGGAAGTCCTACTATAGCAGTTGAGTCCTCGGTCTGAATGGATTCAAAAAGAGAAATACCTACACTTTCAATTTTATAAGAGCCAGCACAGTTGAGCGGATCATCTTTGTCGATATAGCGCTTTATTTCTTCAAGTGTTAAGGATCGCATACGAAGAGTTGTGTGATTGGTCCATTCATAGACAAAACCATTGGGGCCGAGAATACAAGTAGATGTAATCAGCTCATGAGTCTTCCCGGCCAGCTTTCTGAGCTGGACGACAGCATTTTCTTTGGTTTTGGGCTTTCCTAGAATTTGATTTTCGAAGAGGCCGATTTGATCGCCACCAATGATATAGGAGTCATCCTTATGATTAAAAACGGATTTGGCCTTCTCAAAGGCCAATGTTTTAGTCAAAACAAGGGGATCAGAAATATCATTTTTAAATTGATCTTCATCAACTTGAGAGTCGTGAGTTTGAAAAGGTATCATGAGTCTTTCAAGTAGCTCTTTACGATAGGGGGAAGTACTTGCAAGGATTAATGGGCTCATAAGAGACTCCGATTGAGGATAAGTTAGGTTGGCCTCTTTAAAAGATATAATTATTTAAAGAGGCCAATGATCGTTATTGTAATTGAGACGTTAAATCTTGAATAAGATCTTGAGAACGTTTTACAAATTGTTCCTTATCTTCATTCTTAAGTCCTTCACTTGAGATCGAAGCTAAATCACCAACATAGTGAACAATTCTTTCCACTAAGTCCTCTCTTGAACCCTGCTCATGAAGTTTCAGAGCATTTTGAATAAGAGGGTTTGTTGGGTTGATGACAAGTGTTTTCTTAAGAGGAAAAGCTTGAGCTCCACCTTGGCCCATACTCTCTGCCATTTTTTGAAAACGCTTCATTTGTTCATCAACTTTATAATAGGCTGGAGTTGTCGCACCTTTGATTTTTTGGATTTCGATATCCATCGAGTCTGGAGCAGCGTCTTCACCTTCTTTTTTCTCTGTTTTGCCAATGAGAACTTTTTTGAAGAGTTCTTGAACCTTCATATCTTCATCAGTGGTATTTTCAGTTTCGAGAAGGTTTGCGATTTCAGAGTCTACTGAAGCAAATTGAACTTTCTTGTCCTTAATCGCGTGCATCTCTGCATGTTGCATAAAATGGGGGTCAATATGATCATCCATCTCTAAGGCCATAATTCCAGAATCTTTAAGCTGATTGATAATGGCATGATCTGCTTTATCTTTTTCAAAGTAGAGGGCCTTCTCTCCTAATTTTTCTTTGTACTGCTCTGGGATAGATTCAAAAAACTCAGGAAGAGTGACATACTTTTGATCTGAGTTTTTAAAGATGATTCTCTCTCTCATGAGTTCATCGAATTTGGTATCCGATACACATCCATATTTCACAAATAGACCTGAATCTGACCAAATAGACTCAAATTTCTCTCTGTCATTATTAAATAGCTTCTTAAGAGATTCCGCTACTTTTTTCACAACATAGTTAGAGATCTTCTTAATATTGGGATCCCCTTGAAGGCTAGAGCGAGACACATTTAATGGAATATCTGTAGAGTCGATCGTTCCTTTTAGTAGGCTTAAGAATTCAGGAATAATATTCTTTACGTTGTCGCTAACAAAGACCTGCTTTGAATAAAGACGAATATTCTTTTCATTAAAAGGCATTTTAGGATTAATTTTAGGGAAGTATAGAATACCTTCAAGGGTAAAAGGATGATCTACTTTTAAGTGCAACCAAAAGAGAGGCTCACTATCCATAGGGTAGAGCTTCTTGTAGAAATCAAGGTAGTCTTGATCTTTTAGTTCACTAGGGTCTTTACGCCATAGAGGTTCTGTTTCATTTACTTGATAAGACTTAGGTCCTTCTTCTTCACCTTTATCATTCTTTCTTATTTTAGTGTCTATAACTTCAATTTTATAAGGCATGAAATCACAATATTTTCGAAGAATGTCGAGAACCTTGAAGACTCCTAAGAATTCAGAAGACTCTTCATTGATATGCATAGTGATAGAGGTTCCTACTTTTTCTTTATTTGACTCTGTAAAAGTATAGTCGACATCACCTTCACAAATCCATTTAGCAGGCTTGCTTCCTTCTCTCCATGAGAGTGATTCAACTTCAACTTTATCTGCAACCATAAACGCTGAATAGAAACCAAGTCCAAATTTACCAATGATATCTGCAGTTTCACCCGCATCTTTCATTTTGTTAACAAATTCTTCTGCTCCAGAGAATGCCAATTGAGCTATATATTTCTCAATTTCCTCTTCTGTCATCCCTAGACCGTTGTCTTCGATGGTTACTGTTTTGGCCTCTTTGTTTACATAAACTTTAATTTCACCTTCAGGTATTTCAACATTTTCTGTCCTACCTAAAGTGGCCCTCTTTGTAATGGCGTCAGTAGAGTTACTTACGAGCTCTCTAAGGAAAATATCATGCTCAGAATAGAGCCATTTTTTTATTATGGGAAAGATATCTCCTGTTTGAACCGAAATCGTTCCTTTTCTTTCTCCTACATTCTCTGTCATACAATTCTCCTTAGATATTGAGTGAATTCATTTTCAATGCTTTAAATAAATAGATAAGCCTAATATGGGAGCAAATGGATAGGCGTCAACCCTCAAAAACGCGAAAAATCTTATGTGCTCCGTGTAATTTCCATTATTTCCGCAACTTTCCATAGGATTATGGGCAGGCGCATGATAAGGATATACTTCGATAATCACATTCAATCTTAATATTAAGTCACCAGAGGATTTTTTAGAGATGCAAAAAGAGACTTCAGAGCTTCTTCCTGGCTTTACCGAAATTATTGTCATGACTACAGGGGGGACGATTGAAAAAACTTACGATGAATTTGATGGGTCATTGGCCAATAGAGAAAGTTCTATTCGTCAAAAAATTCTCTCTAAATTGAGATTACCCTACACAAAACTCAACGTCTTTTCTCTCATGGCCAAAGATAGCCTCCATATGACGGATTATGACAGAGTATTGATTGCGAAGACAATTGAAGGTCATCTCTATAAAAAACTTCCGATCGTCATCTTACACGGTACTGATACTATGGCGAAAACGGCCAATGTCGTTCATGAAAAGTTGAAAGATAACTCTGAGCTCGTTGCTCCTATTGTCTTTACTGGGGCGATGAAACCAATGGGATTTGAGGATTCAGATAGTAATCAAAATGTTACAGAAGCTCTCTTAGCCGCAAAAATCTTAAAGCCTGGAGTTTATATTTCTTTTCACAATCGAGTCTTTGAACTCCCTAATGTGAGAAAGAATAAAGAAAAGCGAACCTTTGAGTCTTTTTAAAAAGGAATAGAAAATATAAGAATGAAAAATCAGAGCGCCAACCTAAATCAATCAATGACTACTGAATTTGCTCAATACTTTAATCGGGCCGTTGATTTTATTAAAATAGAATGGAAGGTTTTCTTGTTCTTTATTCTTCTCCTATTTGTTGAAGACTTATTTAATTTCTATCTTCAAAATCAAGTGATTGGAAATCCTGAAAGCTCTCGCTATATTGAAATTTATTTCCAAGTTTTACTTCTATGGACGAATGTATTCTATATTCATTCCATTCATTCGATTAAGATAAATAGGGAAGTATCAAAATGGCGTATTTTTGGTGAATCATTTCTACTCTTGCCTGGCTTTATTCTACAGTCAATTCTTTGGTTTCTCAGCTTTGTTTTAGGGCTTTGCCTACTCGTTATTCCTGGAATTTACACGGGTATTATTTTCTATATGGCACCCATACTTTCAGTGCTCTATCCAGACTATAGAGGCACTACTTTTTTATTGGCCAAGAAATTCTCATCCCAAAATTTTAAAAATACAGCTTTCTTAATTATCTTAACGAGCTTCATTCCCTTTATTCCTGAAGGACTTCTTTTCTTTCTTACGGGGACAATGAAGAGTATATGGTCGCTACTGTATTCCCCCTTTGGAGGAGCTCTATATTTCTTCTTCGAACTTATTTTTATTCTCTATGTTTATGAATTTGTAAAAGAGGATAGAGCGAGCCAACTCTAGATTTTTGGAGCTCCAAGAATATCTTCAAAGAAATAACCCCTTTGATTTTTCTTATCAACTAGATGAATTTCGAGAACCCATAGCATTTCCTTGGGACTTTTTTCAAACTCATTAAGTCCACCTCTATGAAAAAGAGCATGGGGAAAATCTCCCAGACGATGTCCCGCCATCTTTTCATTGAGTTCAAGTCCGAAATCTAAGGCCATAAGCTCTGCCTTCTTGTAGAGCTCTTCTCCAGTTAATCCCTCGTCGAGCCAATATTGCTCTAATTGTCTGAAAATGGTTTTTGCTGGATTTTCAAAGTCAGGGTTTCCAACTTGGTAAGTATCTCCAACATCAGCTTCGTGAAAATCAATAATAGGTCCGATATCGATGAAATATAGGCTCTTCGCTTTTAGTTTGAGTCCAGGACGTGATTTTTCTTTAAAGCTACATTGGGTATTCTCTTCAAAGCGAACTTTGTGAGGATGCCAAAACTTTGTTTTAGGGCCAAACTCTTCTTTGATAAGAATGGAGATCTCTTCTTCGGAGAGCTGCTGATAGTTTTGCTCAATGATTTTGTGAATTTTATCGAGGGTTTTCCAAGCGGTAGATCGTGCACTTAAATAGCGATCGAGTTCAAATGCTTGTCCGGTAGTCTCAGGGTGGTGTAAAGGTTTTTGAGAGTCCATGGCCATCCCATAGGTTTAAAAGGATATAAAAAAACCCCATGCTTAGATGATGATGTTCATCGGCATGAGGTCTTATATTTAGTATTTAAACAAATTTGAGTCGCTTTGTAAGGAGTAGAGTATTGATGATTAAGTTAAAATACTCTTCTTCTTATTTTTCAGTTATTTTCTTAGCTATTTTCTTCAGAGCTCTCGTTAGAAGACTTGTTAGCAACTTCATCAGTGGTTGTTGCAATCGTAGTATCATCTGAAAGATTAGAGATATAAGATTCTACATCTGAGTAGGCTAATTTCTTATCAGCGATAAGTTTATCGCGAAGTCTTACATCATATTTTTTATCATCTAGAGCACGGGCCAAACGCATAAGTTTACCTCTTTTTAATTCATAATGGTTTAAGCGCCCAAAATAACACGTTTTAAACGCTGATGTCTATACCTGCATGTAAGTTTAGTGATAGGTAGGAGGCGTTTTATCATCATCATCTTCGTCAATATATTCTGAAGGGTCTTCGACAATATGTAAGTGGCTGTTTTTATTTACCTTTCTTCGTGTTTTACCCAAGTGAGGAACTTGAGGTCCTGGCGACTTTGGTAAATTGAATTTATGTTTAGCTACTCCTACCATCCAAAGAACTCCAGACAGCATGGCCCCTAGTTGGGCCCAAGCTAAGAGGCCGCCAGGAGAGAAGATTCCTTGGTAGAGGCTAATTCCTACCAGTATCGCTACAAACCATTTGGCCTTTACCGGAAAAACAAAGAAGTACATCGTTCTTTCTGGAAAGAGAATTCCATAGACGACACACATGGCAGCAGCAACTCCACCTGGTCCAGTTAGAGGATAGCTCGCTAGACTTGAGCCACTAAAGAAAATGAGACCTATTCCTAGGAAAATAACCCCTGCGCCAATGACGGTAGTAAGTAAGAATTGGCCATAGCGTTTTGTACTCCAAATCGATTCTAATTCACTTCCTATAAACCAAAAAATAAGGGCATCAAAGATGGCCGACATTAAGCTGTGGGGAATAAGAGCATAGGTAAGGAGAGTCCAAATTTTTCCAGAAAAGAAACCCGTACTACTTAGGCCTAGGAGCATAGGGAGAGAAGCTCCCATTTTAGAGAGTGCCGCGGAGGCGACAAAGAGCGTGAGTATCGTACATACAATAATAAGATTAACTCGTCCCATTTTTGGAAGTTGAGTATACATATGAGAGTTCCTTTTCTGTTATTCTAAAACTCAGTTCTTTCTTCTGAGTTTCTATTATACTTTATTTGTCATTGGGTTGGGACACTTCTATTAAGACACCACCCGTACTCTTTGGGTGAAGAAAGTTAACTAAGCAATTATTCGCTCCCTTTACAGGGTTTTCGTTAAGAAGCTTATAGCCCTTGCTTTTGAGATCTTCACAAGTTTTAACCACATCTTTTACTCGAAAGCACATATGATGAATTCCAGGACCTTTCTTTTCTAAAAATTTATGGATAGGTCCAGTTTCTCCGTAGGGTTCAAGTAATTCAATATGGGCGTGTTGATCAACGTGAGCAAAAGCTGTTGTCACCGCTTGCTCTTTAACCACTTCTCTTTCTTCTGAAAATTTAAGCCCTAAATCTTCATATATTTTTACACTCTCATCAATATTATTAACAGCAATAGCGATGTGGTCCAAAACGCAATCTTTTAATTCAGGTATCATGAGCAAAATCCTTTAGAGTTAACGTACTTCTTTTTTTATATTTTGAGGAGAAATCCTATTTAACCAACGCTCAAGAGCATTGTAGTTTTCAAGTTTTTCCCATTTTAGCCAAGGGTCGTTTTTTACAAACTCCTCGCTCTTTATCTTTTCATTAAGAGAAGCTTCTTTTAAATAGGTCTGAGTCATTAAATCTATTCTTTTATGAGCTTCATTTTTTAAAATTTGATGAAGTATCTCTTTCTTATAAGAGTAGCTTAACAGCATATCAATCTCCTGTAATTCAGAAGCATTGAACAAGGGCTTCGTTTTTATCTCAGCTGCCTTTAATTCCTGAAAAAGAGGAAGAAAAAGTCCCAAGAGAATCATAGGAATGGGAAGGATAGATGGACTACTCATTGCGAATATTATAGCGACTTTTTTCGAAATGTCTCTCTTATGCTGCTGGGCGCATGGCTCTGTGATACTTCTGATCTAAAATGAGACTCAAACGTACGACTAGGAAAGCTGAATGCAAAAGAATCCGATTTATATTTTTTTATTCTTACTTCTTCTAATAGGCAAAATGACTTCTGTCGCTAGTGTGGAGGCTTCTGATCTTTTTGAAATGGATATCCGTGAAGTAGAGGAGGAAGTGATATGGGGGCTGGATTTCTTAGGTACTCAAGATGAAATACTTTTTACCACAAGATCTGGAGATATTTACTTATATTCAATATCCGAAAATAAGAAGACAAAAATTAAGCATGATTTAAAAATTAAGGTAAATGGACAAGGAGGGTTACTTGATCTTCTTGTTGATGGCGATGATATTCTTCTGACCTATTCATTGGGGTTAAACCGTGGAGAAATTACGACAGCTCTGTATAAAGGTAAACTTAATCGCAAAGAGAATAAGCTCGTTGGCCAAGACCTCTTTGTCGCAAAGACTTCTAGTTCTACCGGCTATCACTTTGGCTCTAGAGTTATAGTTTATGATGATTCTTACTTAATGAGTGTTGGGGAGAGAGGAGTAAGGGAAGAGGCGCAAAGTTTAAAAAATCATCACGGTAAAATAATTCGTATCACAAAAGAGGGAAAGCCTCATCCCGCTAATCCCTTTAAAGATGCCCCCTTTATTTATAGTTATGGCCATCGAAATCCACAAGGCCTGGCCTTAGATCTAAATAACAAAACGATTTTTTCAACCGAGTTTGGGCCTCAAGGAGGTGATGAACTCAATATTATTCAAAAAGGTAAGAACTATGGCTGGCCGAGTATAACTTACGGAAGAGAATATTATGGTCCAAAAATCGGACCAACTCATAAGAAAGGAATGGAGCAGCCACTTCATTATTGGGTACCTTCAATTTCTCCCTCAGGCTTAATGATTTATAAGGGTGATCATTTCCCAGCTTGGAAGGGGGATCTCTTCTTGGCCAATCTGAGTTCTCGTCATTTGAGAAGAGTGACCTTAAATAAAGATCGTTCCAAGGTCATAGATGAAAAGGAATATTTAAAAGAACAGAAAGAAAGATTACGTGTGATTAAAGAATCTCCCCAGGGTCATATCGTCATAGGTACAGATAGCGGTAAAATTATAATCCTTTCTTTAAAGAAATCTAAGAATACTAAGTCTTCTAAGTCTTCTAAAGACTCGTAGGAGGCTCTTCTGCATCACCACATTGAGGATTGTTGGGATCAAAAGAAGGAATATCTGGAGTATCTGGAGCAACACATACACCTTCTACACAAGAACCATAAGTGGGCACATAGTAGCATCGAAGGGCACAAGTCGTTTCTCCATTAGCATTAACACCTGTTTTAACTTTTAAACATTTTTGAACCATTTCTTCACGACAGAACTCTTGGGCTACACATTCTTGACCAGGAGTCTTTCCACAGTAAGCATCAAGGTCTGGATTATGTACGGCACATGTCCCTGTTGATTTCGAACAGCATAGACTCTGACATTGATAGTCCGACCCACAATTTTGACCAATGGAAAGATTTCCTTCGGAACCAGAGTCTTCCATACATTGGCTAACAAGATCTTTAGACCAACATCTTTCATTAAAGCAACATTCGTTAGCACCACAGGCATTTGAATTGCTACACTTATTAAGTGCAGAAAAACGCACTTCATTTCCTTCGTAATCAGTTTCACTGGCACGAGTTAATTGGAGTTTTAAATCAGTAGCACTGGTAATGACTTCAACGTCACCATTTTCGTCAGTAGTGATAAGATCGATTGTTGCAGTAACATTACAGCTGGCCACTGTTTCGTTTCTGACTTCATCATAGGAACTTACTCTTAGATTACAGCCATCCATATAGGCCGTCTCTCCCGATGAAACCAATTCTCTGATCGTTCTTTCAACGGTTAGGGGAGTGGTGAGATCGGTAAAACCAATATATTCAACATTGGCCTGAAGAGACATTTTTCCTGCACGAGGAAAGAGAAAGGATTTGATTCCCCCAGCTGCTCGGGCATTCTGATCCGATGAGCTGCCGACAGGCGAATTATTAAGAGCTGCTTGGAATAATCCAGTAGGAGCTGTTCCCGAAGAACTGACATCACTAAATAGAGCCCCTGCTTTTATTTCCCAATTGGCACGAGATACAGTTCGATAAGGCCCAAAATAGGTGTAGTCTCCACCAAAGGCAGAGTCACCATAAGCTGCTTTTGTAGCATTGGAAGCTGAGATCGCATCATCTTTTAATACATTCTCAATACTCGCCAAATGATCTACATCGGGAAGGCATTTTTTGAGCAATTCATCATCTGATTGAGAAGCATACCCATTTGATTCCATATCTATCTGAGGCTCAGAAGGGGTGATCCCAATAAGATTACTTCCTTGGAGATAATAGAGTCCTGAATCTAAAATCCTTGCATAGGAGTATAGACAAGTTTCTCCTGCAGAGTCGCAAGAATCATTGGTTGAGCTAATGGTAAAAGTAGGATCGTCTTCGAGATAAAGTCCTCGACAATAGAGTCCAGAATCTCTTACATCTTGAGTAGGTTCTTGTTCATTATCATCGCTACCAAATTCAATTCCATCATCGTTAGTATCGTAGTCATTATAGTCATAGAGATCGTAGAGAAGTCTCATATCCTGAAAAGGCTGATCTTCTAGATCTAAGATAAGAAGTTCCACATCTGTAGAAGGAGTTATTCCGGTAGCTCTTCCGATTGTGGCCTGAATGACTTTTTCTTCATACTCTCTACCAAAACGAAAACGTACTTTAACATGTCGGTTATTCAAAGAGGTGACATTGAGTCCCGAGAGATAGAGTTTTCCTTTGTAATTCTTAGGTATCGTGACTTTGGTTTTATAGGTTCCGGTAAAAGGATCGACAATATGTTTAAGGTCAACCTTTCCTTCAATCACTTCAATCTCACCACCATCAATAGAACCATCGCTTGTTCCCGCGCCCTGACCATTTCCAGAGCTGCCTCCAATTTGGTTGGAGTCATTACTCTCACGTTTTGAGCGAGCGCTTCCACCACCGGGGACACAAGAATGCATCAAGGCCATGATGGTCAATGTAGCTGTGATTTTTTTGAATAGATTTAAAAGAACTTCCTTATCCATATTTCTCTTATTTTTCGGTAAATTTTCCTTAAAACCTAAAGGTTTAGCTCTATTTTAAAGGGAAATAGAAAAGAGAAACTTATTGCCTAGGGATAAAGGTATGAAATTACCTAATTTAAGATAGTTAGAGGTCTATAAATAAATAATAGGTCAGGGGAGGTTGGCACAGAGAGCTGCACAAAAATAGGGCATACGCCTAATATCTGAGGATCAAATGATGACCGAACTGAGTTTTAACAGGGCCAGATATTTCACCGGGTTTTAACTTTTCTAGGGCCTGTTCAAAGGGTTTTACCATCATGCCCTTTGAAAATTCTCCGAGATCTCCGCCTTGGGCTCCAGAAGGACATTGAGAAAAGTCCTGAGCTAATTTTTCAAAAGGTATGCCTTGTTCAATTTTTCTTAAAAGATCGTCGATCTCATAGCTATGTTCAACAAGAATATGTTTGGCCCTAAATTTACTCATGAGAATTTCCTTCTAAGTGGCAATTTTACTGAACAACAAAAATAGAAAAATAAATTTCTTTAACCAGACTTTTTCCGAAGAAATCATTTAAGCGTTTTCGTATTCTTTCTTCTAAAATGACTTTTCCAGCCACTGTATTAAGCTCTTCAGGTGCCATATTGCTGGCAATATCTATAATGGCATCCTTCACATAGAATTTCTTAGCTTCAAAAATATCGAGAGAGTTACTTTTGAAAGGAACAAGATGAGCTTCCAATTCAAGGAATCGAAGTCTTCTTGAAGCTGAATTGAGATTAATGATGAGTTTTTCAACTTTATAAATATCGGGAGCGACTGATACTTTACTATCTTCGATGAGATTCTGTTTTTCGATCTCATCAGAGGGAAGAGGTTTTTGGTAGAGCATTTCTGAATAAACAAAAATACCTAAAGTAGCAGCAGTTATTAAGCTTGCTATAAGAAGAAGAATATTATCGAGGCTTTTATTTCCAGTCATAACTCTTTAATCATACAATAAGAAATCCCCCTTGGGCAGGGGGAATTGATAATTAAAAGAATAGATGAGTGCTTTAATCGATTTTTTAGTCTATTGAAGATCAAGTTCATCAATTGAGATAAATCGATAGTCTGAACGGTTAGAGAATTCCTTAAGATATCCATCAATAAGTTGGGCAGAGTTTTTCTTTAGATCATGAAAGAGTACAACCCCTCCCTTTTTTCTAAGAGTTTCATTTGTATATCCCTGAAGACAATTAGAAACGGAAACACCTTTTGACCAACAGGCCCAATCAGCAGCTTTAGTGTAAGACTGAGTATCCATTGTTCCACCGATATCCCAAAGTAGAGGTCCAATATACTTCTGTCCCACTTCAGTACGATTTAATATTTTGGCCACTTTATCTTCCCAAGATCCATAAGGAGCTCTGAAATAAAAGTAAGGAGAATTGGTAGCATAATTCTTAGTCACTTCATGACCACCAAGGAATTCTTCTTTAACTACTTTTCTTCTCTTCCAAAAAGAAAGATTACCAAGATTAGCGTGAGTCATAGAGTGATTAGCAACAATATGACCCTCTCTTTGAATTCTTCTCATAAGAGAAGGGTAGCGTTGGGCCTTTTCTCCGATAACAAAGAAAACAGCTTGAGCATTGTATTTTGCTAGAGAGTCTAAAATTTTATCCGTTACACCAGGAGTTGGTCCATCATCGATAGTGATAACAATTTCCTTCGAACCTTGGTGAATATTATCAATATTGTATTCGGCGAGAATCTTACGTGATGAAGAAGTATCGTCACCTTTAAAAATGGCGGTAATAAGATTGGTCACTCCAATTTTTGTTCCACCAGTAACACCGCCAATAGGATTGGCATCATCTGAATTATAGTCGGGATTGAATTCTTCTTTGTCCTCTTTAGGACCTTTCTTACAAGCTTTTTTCACTTGCTCAGATTCATCTCCAATGATCTCTTCCGTTTGTTCGGCTTCACTCTCAACGAGCTCCTCACAATTCTTTTCTGAATCTGTAGCAGGTACACCGCTTTCAACAATCTCTTTCTTTGCTGGTTGAACGGCAGACAAAGAGGCCATTGTACTTACGGAACAAAGAGAAAGGGCCAAAATTGTACTTTTATAGATATTCATACCTATTTCCTCGTCGATAGACATTAGATTTGTGATTTTGGCATTTATACCTTTTTCAGAATTTAAAACAATCTGCTGGAAAAACTTATAGGCCTAAGAACTGCTGAAATGTACAAATTATAGGTTTTTAAGGGAAAACAAGGGAAAACTAAGGAAAATAGAGGATGAGAGGCAAAAAAAAGCCCCCTAAACTAAGGGGGCTTGGTAATTTTTAATCATTTGGATTAGATCTTGAGTTCTGTGTACTTAAGTTCAAGATCGTCGGCGATTTGCTTATAAACGAGATCACCCTTGAAAATATTAATTCCCAGTTTAAAAGCAGGATCAATACTCGCAGCTTCCTCTACACCCATTTTAGCAATCATACGTGCATATTTTAACGTCACGTTAGTAAGAGCATAAGTGGAAGTTCTAGCAACGGCACCAGGCATATTGGCCACACAGTAGTGAGTTACACCATCAACTAAGAAAGTTGGATTCTGGTGTGTCGTAGGCTTACAAGTTTCAATACATCCACCTTGGTCTACTGCAATATCAACAACTACAGAACCTGGCTCCATCTTAGAAATCATATCTCTTGTCACAAGCTTTGGAGCTTTTGCTCCAGGAACAAGAACCGCACCAATAACTAAATCAGAGTTAATGACTGCTTCTTCAATATTTTGAGTATTCGAAAATAGAGTTGTAATACGAGTATCAAAGAGGTCATCCATTTCAGCTAGACGTTGAACGTTGAGATCAATCGCAGTTACATCAGCTCCAAGACCCATGGCCATTTTTAGAGCATTGGTTCCGGCAACACCACAACCAATAACGGTTACTTTCCCTCTTTTTACACCGGGAACACCGCCGAGAAGAACGCCTTTTCCGCCCTTATCTTTCTGAAGATAAGTCGCACCCACTTGAGTGGCCATTCTTCCTGCAACTTCTGACATGGGAAGAAGAAGGGGAAGAGATCCGTCCATAGCTTGAATTGTTTCATAGGCAATACAAGTCGAACCAGAGTTCATAAGACCTTCTGTAAGCGTTTTATCAGCCGCTAAGTGAAGATAGGTGTAAAGAATATGATGAGGCTTAAGAAGTGCTACTTCTACAGGCTGAGGCTCTTTTACTTTGATGATCATAGTAGCTGTTTCATATACAGCTTCAAGGCTGGGAAGGATTTTAGCTCCAGCTTCGATATAAGCTTCATCTTCAAATCCAATATTGGCACCAGCATTAGTTTCAATATAAAGTTCGTGACCATCGTCAACAAGTTGCCTTACTCCTGATGGAACAAGTCCAACACGGTTTTCATTATTTTTAATCTCTCCGGGTACACCAATTTTCATGATTAAGTCCTCCTAAGATCTTAACTGGATTAAGACCTGCGCCCTTTACTTTAATAAGGTATTTTTATTCAAAATTTACGGGAAATATAAAGTATCGATCCCTGAATAAAAAGCAAAAAACGAAGATAAAGTATCCTTTTCATTGAATTTCTAAAAATCGACAAAAAAGGGCACGTACGTCCGATTTAAAGTGGGCAAGAGGGGGAAAATATTTAAGAAATGGACTGGTGCAGCAAATGGATCGATAATGAATTCACTTAAACAATCTCAGGGCAATGATTGCCACCGTAACCCGGTAGGATTACTATATTATCAATTGTTTAGCTCATTAAAGGAAAAGGAAGGCCAAGTCTGATGAGAAATTTCATTTATAAGTTACTAAATCAAAAAATTAAAAGGACAGCTCAAGTCGCTCCTTTTTTAATTTCTTCACTCCTCGTAAATTGTTCGCATAATTCTGAGGGAACTCAGCCTCAGTCGGAAAAGCTGAAACAAGAATCCAATGGTATGGTTCATTTAGAAGTCAAAAAATATACCTTACCCAATGGATTAAAACTCTTAGTTTATGAAAATCATAAACTCCCAATCTTTAGTTACTACACATTCTTTGATGTAGGGGGACGACATGAAGGAAAGGGGACAACGGGGGCTACCCATTTTCTCGAGCACTTAATGTTCAAAGGGGCTAAGAAATATGGTCCAGGTCAATTCAATTTCCTCATTGAAGGTAATGGTGGGCGAACCAATGCTTACACTAACTTTGATAATACCGTTTACTATGAAGATTTACCGATCGTAAGCGAAAGTCAGGATATGGTGGAAAAGGTTATTGATATTGAAGCGGATCGTATGGCCAATCTGGCCCTTGTTCCTGAAGCCTTTGAAAAAGAAAGAAATGTCGTATTGGAAGAACGTAAGATGCGCTATGAAAACCGTCCAGGCGGGAAGCTCTACCTTGCGATGATGCAAGCGATGTTTGAAGGAACTCCCTATGGAGGAAGTGTTATCGGTTCAGTGGAAGATCTAAAGTCATTGTCACGTGAACACGTTAGAGATTATTTTAAAAAGTTTTACACTCCTGATAATGCTACCATTGTTGTTGCAGGTGATGTGGAAGCCGATGAAGTCTATGACATGGTTGTAGATAAATATGGTGATATGAATGCAAGCTCTAAAGAGATTCAAAAATACAGAAAATCTAGAGATAATCCTGAACTTTATAAGCATCGTGCAAAATATCAAAGGCATATAAAGATTAAAGGAAACTCAAAGAATCCTCTTTTTATGCTTTCTTATCCATCTGTGGCCATGGGTGATCATAAAGGTTATGTGCTGGATATGCTCAGTTCAATCTTGGGTAGTGGAGAAAGTAGCTTTCTAAATGAGAAATACGTTTCCAATAGAAGACCGATTCTTTCCAGTGTGTCAGCCGGAAATTACACTTTAAAATATAGCGGTGTTTTCTATATAGAAGGGGAGCTGCTTCCAAAGAAAGGCATTTATTGGTTTAAAAATCAGCTGATAAAAGATCTTAAAAAGTCATGCGATACGGCCATTGATGCTCGAACTCTACAAAAAACGAAGAACCAATACTTAGTAAGCTTTGTAGGTGGATTGGACTCCAATAATGGAATCGCTCACTTCCTTGGTCTGAGAGAAAACTTCTTTAATGACTATGCTTACTACAAGAAAGAACTCGATATTTATCAAGCGATTACAGTAGATGAAGTTAAGTCTGCTTGTAAGGAACTCTTTAGTAGCGATAAGTATATTATGACTTCTGTTTGGGCCAAACATTAATAAAAAGGAAGACACATGAACATTCTAAATAAAAATTTATATAAGAAATTAAAAACAATTGGTCTGAGCATTAGCATTTTAGGGACGGCCTCTATTCAGGCTAATGACTATTTTTCAGATAAGGTTCAAAAATTAAAATGGGAGAACCTCGATGTTATCTATATTGAGGATAATCGTTTTCCCACATACGCTCTCGGAGTTTACTTTGCTGACGGCGCTCTTGGAGATGGCGAAATTAAAGGAAGCATCGAAGCTTCCCTTGATTATCTCAATTTAGGAACTCGTCGTTTTTCTCGTAAAGAGATTGCAGATAATATTGAATTCTTCGGCGTATCTATGGGATCAGAAGTCACTCATGAATATTCAAGTTATGCTGTTTCAGGTCTTGTTAAAGATATTATCCCTACAGTAAAAAAGGTATGTCATCTATTCCAAGATGCTACTTTTCCACGAACAGAATTGAAGAAAGAGAAGAAGAGAATCATCTCCTCTCTTGAAAATAGTGCTCAAAACCCCGGTTTTTTAGCTTCAAGAGCATTTAGAGAAATTAGTCTTGAAGGCACTCCTTTTTCTTACCCTGTGGGAGGAAAGATAAGAGATATTAAGAGATGGGATTCTAAAATTTTAAAGGCCAAGCTTAATTACTTAAATGAAAAAGTAAAAAAGAGAATTTATCTGACTGGACCTAAGGAAATTCTTAATATCAAAGACATTATTATGAGAGACTGTGGCTGGAAAGGGACCGGACAGTTTGTTAGAAATGTAGAATTTGACTATAGTGGAATCAAGAAAGGACCTCATTTAACTCTCGTCACACTAGAATCGGCCAATCAAGCTCAGGTCAGGATAGGAAAGACATTAGAGGGAAAAGAAAACGATTCAACTGAAATAAAAAAACTAGCAAGTAACTACTTAGGTGGAGGATTTACTTCTCAACTTATGAATGTACTAAGAGTTGAAAATGGTCTCACTTATTCTGTTGGTGCATTCGCTGGTATGCAAAAACACTATGGTCGTTCAGGGATTTACACCTCAACAAATATCGACACTCTCAATAAGCTCCTTACTAAAACAAAGGAAACTCTTGAGAAGGCCACTTCGGGAAAGATTGATGAACGTGGTTTTAAATTAACAAAAGGCTCTCTAGCGGGTGGTTATCCCTTTGCATTTGAAAGCTCCCGTGCACTTCTCGCACAGTTGATGCAACTTGATCATCTAGGCAAAGAATATTCAACCCTCACTCAATACCCCGAAAAAATTCGCTCTTTCACTGAAAAAGATTTGGTCGATGAAATGAAAAATACATTTGATTGGAATAAGCAAGATATTCTTATTTTGGCACCAGCTAAATCTAAAAAGAGTATGGAAGAGTTTGGTACCGTTAAGGTGAGATCGTATAAGCACTACCTGTAAAGATCTCCTAAGTCGTTGGGAGAGTCGCTACAAATTAAAGTTTAATTAAAGAGAGGGCCCATCGAGGCCTTCTTTTTATTTGTATTCATTTTATTCTTTAGAGAGATTTAGATTAAATTACGAAGGCAAGTTTTGGACATCGGTTCTTGCTTCCATATTGATTTTACTGCCTGGTAAAATTTTTAAATCAGAGGCTTCGATAACCCCGGAGAAGCTTGAAGAGGGGAAGAAGGTGATTTTTCCCGTAGCTTCAATTTGACCCTCGACCGCTCCATAGACTTTTATATGATGGCAGCGAATGATACCCTTTATTCTTCCCGTAGATTCTATGACTAGGGGTGATTCATTACTCATGCGAACTTCACCTTCAATTTCTCCAGCGATAAGGGTATGTCCTTGAAAGTTAAATTCACCAGAGATTGAGCTTTTTTCGCCGATATACGTATGAGTTTGGGACTCTAATTTAAATAATTCACTCATGATTAAACTGGCCTTGAGATTAATTGTTTAAAGATTAGGTCTCCCGTTCTACTGAAAACAATAATTTTAAAGAGGGCCTGACCTTGTCTAATTTTCTTGAAGGTGGCCTTGACTGGACGAAATCTTGATGTCGCAAAATACTCGCCCTTGGCGTAAGACAGGGCCATAGTTTGGTCATCAAATGAGTTAACAGGCCATACTTCAATATATTGACCAACTTGCATAATAATATAGAGATAACCTGTAAGTCGGCTATTATCTTTAGTACGATTAATAATCTTGAAGTTGATATCAATTTCAGTGTCACTCGAATTGACTTCTACCTCTTCAAGATTCATTTCAGGAGAAACTGTTAAGTCTTGTCGACCCGCACTTTGTTTGAAAAGGGCCAAGAATCCTAGACCCGTTGGGTTTTCTACACCTTTCGCTAATTTATTTTTAAGACGATCTCTTTCAAGACTCATTTGCTCATTTTGAATAATGAGCTCTCTCTTTTCTGCTTTAAGTTCTTTGATGATCTTTGGCTCTTTCCTCTCGGCCATTGTTTGGATTTGTTTAAAATAAACTCCAACACCAGTTAACAAAAGGATTACAATGAGAGTTAGGGTAGGTAGGCCAAAGAGAATGAGTTTGGCAAAGTTCTTATTGATTTCATAAAAACGAGGTGAAATCTCGTCTTCATATAATACAAAAGATATTTTCTTTGAGTCAGTTGCTTTCATCATTGAAGCCATTTCTTTCTAGGATTGCAGGGAAGGGAAGAGAGATTAATTACTCTTCTCTTCACTCTCAGTTTCTTCAATGCGGCTACTTAGAAGTCTCTTACCTAAAATCTTCTTAGGATTATTAGTTTCAAAGAAACGATTTGAAGGTTCGAAGGCCACATGGTTTTCTTCAGTGATAATATCTTGCACACCATGTTTTGACCAATTTTCAGAAACGATTTTCCAGTTATAGAAACCATCTTGCTTAAGATAGAGAGTCTTTCTTCCTAAGTCTTCAATAGTTGAAGATTTATAGGATTGCTTGAAAGTGGCCATAATATACTCACCTGATTGAAGGAGAGATAAATCATAGAGTTCGATCTGAGGTGTACCCGAGGCTGCAAACACAGCTTTCTTATAAGCTTTAAATTGGGCCAAGTTACCTTTTCTAGGATCACGAAAGTCGTTATGGTAAGTGTCAATATAGCCATTGATATCTTCATTTCTCCAAGAGTTTAACCATTGAGAAATCGTTTTTTCTACTTTGGCCTTCTTAGTTAACCAAGCATCCCTTGATAAGAAAGGTACTTCGTGAACAACAACGATTGGAGTTCTCTCCAGTTCAATATAGCGACTAATATCAATGAGATCAGAGTTGGCCGTTACAATACAGCCTCTTGAATCAAGTCCTTTTTCAATTCTTGTTTCATCATTAGTTGAATGAAGCCAAATACCTCCCCCTGTTTTTCCTTCTTGGTGATCCATAGGATTAGGGTAGTTAAGAACAAAGGCTCCGACTCCGTAGATTTCACCTTGTTTACCATGGCGATTGATGAGGTCTTGGTGAGTAAGAAATTGAGTTAAGTAGTAAACACCTTCAGGAGTTCTGTGGTCTCCTTGATATTGTTTATCTCCGGCCTTCTTTCCTGTCGCCATTTGATAAGTTTTAATAAGAGCAGGAAAACCTTCTTTATTTTGATAAAGGTAGAGTTTATGAGTCGACTTTTCGGCTACAATCACATGGTGGGCAAAGAAGTTATCCAGTCCAAGAAGAGGAGCCGGATAGTAATCTTTATTGAGCATTTCGTCAGCATAGCTCGTATTGAGATTGAGAACGAGAGTTACAAGAGTACAGAGTAATGTTTTTGAAAATATATTAGTAAGCGTCATAGTGAGGAAAACTCCGTATGCTTTGGTCAATTAATTTTTTTGGCAGAAGAACCTATATATAAGACATTTTAATCTATTCTTCCCCTTACTATCAATGGGTAATTGGTGAATTAACGACTAATTTTCCCTATTTGGGGCATTCAAAAAGTAGTGATATCATAGAGATAGCACATTTTTACTTGGTACGGTGCATGAATATTGCTTTTTTTAGTGTAGATTCAAGTTTGCAAAAGTGGGTCGAGACCCTCGGGGCAGGGGTGAACCTTGTTCGTGAGACCAAGCATTTAGCAGGCGTCGTGCAAGATCTTCTCGAGCAAGATGAGTATCGAGAAATGATTCTTTTTCTTGATTTTGATTGGGAAAAGAAAAAAGTTGAGGCCTTCAATAAGAAAATTTCTAAGAAAGAAGATGGTGTTATTCGGATTGCAATTAGTTCAGAGATGTCTATCAAAGAACTAAAGAAGCATCAGCAGGGTAAAACATCATGCCATGGTTATATACGAAAACCTCTGACCTATGTCTTACTGAGAAAAATTTTAGAAGACCTTGGCGTATATGATCAATACAAAGATAATTTTGATTTTGAGCTTCCTGAAAAAGAAGAAGTCAAAGAGAAAGCCACTGCAAAGCCGATCAATAAAGAAGAGGTAATAGAGGACCTTTCAAATGAATTATTTGGTATGGATGAAGAAACGGCCATGCGAGATGAAGCTACTTTAGAGAGTATTCCTGCTATTGAAGATCCTGAAGCCACAACTACACAAAGTGAAATTAATGAGGTTGATGAAATTCCTGAAGACGATCTCGACTTAGACCTTGAGGATGAAGGGGAAATGGACTTCAACCTCGATGATGAAAATGATAATGAAGAGATTAATCTTGATGATGAGTCTGAGGATATTCCTATCAATGATGGGGATGACGATTTTGATGATGACTTTGATTTAGACCTTACAGATAGCTCTTCAAATTTCAATCCATCAGAATTGAAAGTAAATACAGTGGTCAAGAACTTGGTGGACCTTCATCGAGTATCTGGTGCAGAGGCTCCTTATAAGTGTGATCTCAACGATAGAATTCAAGCTAAGTTTGATCATGTTTTTCCCCGTGAGAGGGAGCAGGAAGTTTCGACTACTGAAGAGCCCGTTCACAATCACTTCATGAGTGAAGATGAACTCCATATTGCACCAATTACCGTTCATTTGGATGATGATTTAGAAAATGAATTAGATGAACTCACTCAAAATAGAGAACTGCCAAGTCCTGAAGAACTTTCTGAGTTTGAAGAAAACACAGGGGACTTTAATCTCGATGAGGCCAACGAAAGTCCTGAAGATATTGCTATAGACTTTAGTGACGAAGACGAAAACGAAGACACACTTGATCTCTCCAGTGAAGATCATGAGGAAATAAGTATGAAAGATGAAAATGACTCGCTTGATTTAGATGATGAGCTAGATATCTCTGAGGATTCACCTGAGGGAGAATTGAGCTTTTCAGATAATGATGATTTAGATCTTGAAATGGAAAGTGAAAGTGAAGCTTCTGGACATAGTGATGATCTTGATTCGGGGTTAGACTTCGACTTGAGTGATGATTCTGAAGATGGTGAACTAGAAGTTGGAATTGAAGCAAAAGATGAGTCCGAAAATTTCGATCAAGGGGAAGATTCACTTGATTTTGATGCTACTGAAGATGATGAATTAGATCTTGATCAATTAAGTGCTGATCATGATGAAAGTATAGATGATGCAGATGAAAATTTAGATTTTAGTTTAGATGAAGATGATTCGGAAAGTTCAGAGGATCTCGATTTTAGTGCAGAGTCCGTTTCTGAGGGGACAGGTGAACTTGAGTTTGGTGCCGATGATGATGATGATGAAGGCCCTATTACAGAAGAGTCTAGTTTTGATGCTGGAGAATTAAGTTTTGGCGATGAAGACGATGATGAAGAAATCGAAGCCACTACTGTTTTTGACCCTCGAAAAGCTGCTGGGGAAAGCATGCAGACGTCAAGTTTTGATCCAGATGCTGCGCCAGATGCCTCCACAGGTATCGAAGAAGAAATTGAAGATGACCTCGCCGAAGATCTCTTTGCCACAGAAGCCGATGAAGATGGTGATGTAACCAATCCCACGATGTTAATGTCTAAAGATATGACTGATGAAGTTCAAGGAATGCTTGATGAGCAGATGTCTTCCACACAAGAGTTTAGACCGCAAACCCCAAGCGCTCCTAATCTAAGTGATGACGAAGATGATGATTTAGGTTTTAGCATCGAAGAAGATGAAGATGAAGACCAAGAATTCAATCTAGACGATGATAGTGAAGACAGCTTTCCCGTTTCTGATCAAAACGAAGCCCAGAATCTAGATAAAGAGGGGAGCGATGACTCACAAGACTCCCTCGATTCTGAAGTAGGCTTCAGTGTTGAAGAAGAGGACAATACCCCTGACTATCAGGAAGAAGAGGGAGATGCCACCGAAAGTATGGTTAACGTAAACTTTGGACATGAAGAAGACGTGACGGCCACTCTCTTATCTGATGATCTAATGGGATCAGGATCAGAAACCTCAGAGCGAAGCCATGCTCCTGTTGATCAAGACCTTGCTTATCCAGATGAGGATTCACATAGTTCAACATCTCGCTCAGAAAGTACAGGACACTTAAGTATAACTTCTCAGGAAGACCGCATTCCTCCTTCCTTTCATGAAGGGGAAGCCGTTCGCTTACAAGCGACAATTAGACAATTAAGGGAAGAAAGAGAATCTCTATTAGATGAAATCAATCTTTTAAACCAAGATAAGAAGCTTTTAGAACAAGATAATCTGGGCTTAAGGGCCGAATTAGATGAAGCAAAGATTGAAGTCAGCATTTTAAAGAAGAGAAATACTTCCGAAGTCGATGAAATGAAATATAAGCTTAGAATCTCAGATGAGAAAAGGCTTTACGCTGAAGAGAAAGCACGAAATCTCCAAAAAGAATTTGATCGCCTTCAGCACAAAGTGAGAATGGACTTTAATCAAATCAAGGCTAGAGAAAAAGAGCTCGAAGGTCAATTGGAATTGGCAAAAATGGATTCTGAATCTCAAGTCTCAACAAGAGATAAGAAGATTCTTGATCTTAAAAGAAAAATTGATCAGCTCGAATTCAATATGGAAAATGCTGTTATCAAGGAAGAGAAATCTCGTGAAGATAAGCAGAAACTAGAAGATAGATTAGAGCGCATTATGAAAACTTTAAGAGGTTCAATTGAAGTTCTTGAAGATGACATGGATTGGCAACAAACTACCAAAAAAGATAATAAGCCGTAGATAGAGGGTTAGTGACAATAGAGATGAAAGACTATACTCAGAAACTTAAAGACCTTGCCCAAATGATGGCGACATTTAATTTTCACCAGGGAAAGAAGGTATCCTATTCTCAGATCGAAAGATTTTTAAAAAAATCTTTCGCTACTGGTCCTATGATGATTTTTTCCTTTCCCATTAATCAAAAAATTATTCAAAAAAAGAAGGATTTAAAATCGGCTCGATTTCTTTGGAATAAAAGAAGTTATGGCGGACACTATCAAAAAGCAAATATAGATAAGGTCTTGGCCTCCGTCAGTAGTGAAGATTTTAGTAAATTTACTTATTCCCGTACTCAAGTTCAGAAGCAAGATTTTATTTTTTATAAAATTGGTGAATTAAAGAACCAATGTATTTTTGGACTTTTTGAAGAAACAACAACGATTGATGACGAGTTATTAAATCTTTTCTCTGTCTTTATGAGTAATATCTCTAAGGGTTGGACTCTCTTAGATGAGTTAAAGAAAGTTGAAAACTTGATTTATGTTGATGATGTTACCGGACTTTATAATCAGAGAAAGTTACTAAAAGATCTCGATATGGCCATCTCTCGCTTCAAAGAATTAAAAGAAGAGTTTTGCCTCTTATTTATTGATATTGACCACTTTAAACAAGTTAATGATGGGCATGGGCATTTGGTCGGAACCCATCTTTTGACAGCAATGGGTGAGTTATTGGCCAAAACATTGAGAGAATCAGATCTGATTTATCGCTATGGAGGCGATGAGTTTGTTATGTTAATTCCGGATGTCGGACACGATATTGGTAAAGTGATTGGAAACCGTGTTCTTGAGGCGGTAAAAGAAGAAATTTTCAAAATTAAATCCCAAGTGGATAACACTAAGATAGATGAGTTTAGACTAACTGTTTCTATAGGTGTTGCCACTTACCCAAAAGATGCTTCAAATAAAGAGGATATCTTATCTATCGCAGACCGTATGATGTATGAAGCTAAGAAAGGCGGTAGGGGAAGAGTCTGTTTTACCTCTGATCTCTTAGACTCCAAAACATCTTGTTCGGAGTCTTAAGCACTCTTTATCTAAAGTAATTCTTAATTCTCTCATCTTCCTCTTCTTGGAAGTTGGGAGCCTTTTGAATACTGATTACTGAACAAGCTGCTTTTGCAAGAAGCTTATCATCATCTGAGCCAAAGAGAGATGACATGATTCCAAAGCGAGATGCTCCAAAGAGAAACAAGTCATATTCAACTGTTTGATTAAGTATGGTTTCAACAGGATTATTACTTTCAATAACTTGAAAGCTTGTTCTGGCCACACAAGTCTTTGCTAATTCACGTACTTCATTTTCAACTTCTTCAACTCTGTCCTGCTGACTTTTTTCGAGCTGTTCCTTTGCCTGGGCATCAAGCTTGGCCGAAATTCCTTGCTTGGAAACAACTCTAATAATTACAACATCTGCACGATTAACTTCTGCGAGGTGATCGGCAGTGCTGAGAATGAGCTCATCATTTTCGTTACCTTTGAGGTAACACATTATTTTTCTGATATAGCGAACTCCAGCATCTCTAAAGATACCGAGGTTGCATTGGAGATGGCCTTTGAGCCATCCCATTGGATTGTGTATGGTAAAACCACCTGAGGTTTTTCCACGCCACTCTATGAGGAGCCACTGACAATGAAGCCTCTGGGAAATATGATAAACGGTCTTAGTTAGGTCGTGGGTAACAACAGGATCAAAAGTAATCGTTTCTTTTTTCTCTACGGCCATGGCGACGACTCTTCTTCGCAAAGAGCGTAAAACGGCCGGTTCATCCATCATATCATCAAGATCAGTCTGCTCTGGAACTTCAGTGATATGGGCCACTTCACAATTTCCATGTTGGGCTAAGGTTACACCCATTTCAATGAGCATCTCTGGAGATCTCTCTTCACCAAAGAGAGCAATAACGACATTGGCATCTACAGAGAGATCGATATCTTCAAGTTTGGATCTAAGTTGAACAACTTGTTCTTGTTCCACAAGATCATTTCTCTTTCCACGGATACCCACAACACCTTTACGCTCTGTTTTACGGCGAGAGTATAAGACGAATATAATGAGACCGGGGATGGAAATAGAGAGAACGGCTTTGGCCACAAGGGTAGCTCCCATTCCCACAAGTAATCCTACATTAATGAGAATTCCAAAAATTTGCACATAGGGATATAGAGGTGATTTGTATTCTGGGTTGTACCACTGAATACGAGACTCTCTTAAAACCACTACTGCGATATTTTCGGCCATGTAGATAATAATCATGAAGACCGATGCAAATTTAGCTATTTTTCCCACATCCATTGTGAGGAGTACTGTGGCTACAATTAAGCCTGAAATAATAATACTCCAAATAGGGGTGAGAAACTTTCTATTAAGGGAACCTAGGAAAGAGGGAAGTAATTTGTCCCGGGCCATGGCAAAGGGGAATCTACTGGAAGCCAGTATCCCTGAATTGGCCATAGAGCTCATCGTAATAATGGCGACAACTGCAGTAATAGGGGCAAGAAAGGGAATATTAAGATGCTGAGCAAAAGAGTAAATAGGAGAGAGGTTTCCTTTTACTTCTTCAATGGGAAGATTTCCGAAAAGAAGAAAGGTAACACCTGAATAGATCAAAGTCGCAATAACAAGAGAAATTAGAATTCCTCTGGGGAGGTTCTTCTCTGGTGATTTGATCTCTTCGGCAATAGCTGCAACCTTTGTCACTCCTGCGTAAGAAACAAAGACAAGTGCAGTAGCAGCGGCCAGCCCGTCATGACCATTAGGAAAGAAGGGCTTCATAAGTTGCAGATCAAAAGAGAAGACCGAGGCGGCCGAAATTCCGGATAGTAGGGTTATACAAAGCCCTACAACAAACATGAGAAGACCGGAAACTTTTCCCACCCCAAGAATATTAAGAAGGATGATAAAAAAGAGGATGATTAGACTAGTGGTAACTAAATCAAGTTGAGGAGCGAGGATTTTAAGATAGGCTCCAAATCCAACGAGTGCAAAACTTGATTTCAAGAGAAGTGAGATCCAAAGGCCTAAACCAGAAATGGTTCCCATTATTGGGCCAAAAGTTCTCTCTAAATAAACATAAGTTCCACCAGAGGTGGGCATGGCCGTTGCAAGTTCTGATTTTGATAATGCTGCAGGTAAAACTGCAAAGGCAGCTAGAAGATAGGCCAACCATACGGAAGGACCCGTCGTCGTCGCTGCGATACCCGGGAGAACAAAGATTCCACTGCCGATCATGGCAGATATGGAAATGGAGACAACGGCACCTAAGCCTAAACTTCTTTCTAATTTTTTCACATACTTATGTTAATTGAACGGTTATTGAATTCAAACAAGAATAAATCTTGTAACTTATTGTAAGTACGTTAGCATAATGGTGATATTCATGGCCGTCTTAGATTTGTGTATAGATTTAAACAGAATCTAGACGCTAGGATCGAGGAAATTTATCAAAGGAGTAAGTATCATTTTTAACATGAGATTTCTGAACCCATTATCTAAATATTTTATTTTGACCGTCGCATTGAGTTTTATGAGCCTTCCTATTTATTCTCTTAGTTTTACTCAGAGTGTAAAAAAAGCAGCTCTCAATAAGAATGTTTGGATTCCTTCCGCTTCAGCTCTTCTTTTTGCCATTACTGGTCAAGATGGAGAAATCTCTGACTGGGCCTCAAAGAATAAACCGATATTTGGAAATATCAAAAATGCTAAGAACTATAGTGATGCAGTGGCCTTCTATTACCTGCCTGCGGCTAATCTTATTAGTAAGGGAGTTTCGCATTATCAAAATAAACATAATCCTAACCTCTTGGTTCACTACACATCCTTCCTCTTAGCTCCGGCCGTAACTTATTTTATGAATAGGGTGATTAAAGATAGAACGGGGAGGATTCGCCCGGACTCCAGTAATGACCTAAGTTTTCCTTCTGCTCACGCCTCCCTGTCCAGTTCATTGAATGAAGAATTCAATTACCATTCTCGAATTCTTTATGAAGGTGATTCTTATAATGGAATTTACTATTTTAATGAGGCCCTCGTTGGATCGGTTGCATGGGCGAGAATGGAGGCCAAAAAACATCACTTAACGGATGTTTTGGTAGGCTACTCTTTGGGGAAGTTCTTTTCCCACTTCTTTCACTATTACTTATTTAATAAAGATGACCAGGTCAAACTGAGTTTTGACTATCGCCCTGGAGGATTCTCCTCTGGGAAATTTTCGTGGAGATTTTAATGACAGCATTCTTTAGGAACTTAAGATTTATAATCTTATTATTGGGAGTTCTTTCTTTTACAAACACTTTGGCCCGAGTCGATGGAGAGGCGACAAAAGCTCTCGATATTATCGATAAGCCGGATCGCTATGATCTCTTCTTTAATAATGAGTGGGATAATGCTCTTGCTCCCTTTACCTATCAAAGTTCCGTATTCCTCTTATCAGGTGGATATCTGACTTATCTCGTATTTAAAGATGATTTTGAAGAAAAGCGTCAGAGAAATTATGAGAAACAATATAAAAAAGGGGGCGAAAAGAATTGGGTAAAAATTGGAGATACTCTGGGATGGGGAGCTCTTCCTGTTGCCTTTCTGGGGATTCAGGCCCTGCGAACCACTTTTATGGAAAATCAAACACTAGAAGATAAGAAGGCCATCGAAGAAGTTTGGCAAGATGCTGAGTATGTTACCAAGTCTGTGGTTTATACGGCCTTGATGACATTTACAATGAAGACCCTAATCTCTCAAGGGAGACCTAAGGATCGCTTGAAGCAGGATTCGTTTCCATCAGGTCATGCCTCTTCCTCTTTTGCCTTTTCTACCGCAATTTGGTTAACCCAAGGCTACAAATGGGGGATTTTTTCGACACTGGTTGCTTCTTGGATATCTTATAGCCGAATTGAGGATGGAAGCCACTATTATCATGATAGTATTTTTGGTGCGGCCTTGGGGATTTCTTATGCTTTAGGTATTTATAATAATCACTATAGAAGAAATCTACCGTTTTCATTTGCTGTTGCTCCTACTTCAAATATGGATGGAGCTTATGGACGTTTTACTTATAATTTTTAGAAAGGATTAGAAGAGATTAAGACCGCGCTTTTGGGGCGCGGTCTTGGTTGTGTACTTATTTAGATGCTTTCTTGGTAGTTTTCTTTGCTGCTTTTTTAGTCGTTTTCTTAGTAGCTTTCTTAGTAGCTTTTTTAGTCGCTTTCTTTGCCGTTTTAGTTGCAGCTTTCTTTGCCGTTTTCTTGGTGGTTTTCTTTGCCGTTTTCTTGGTAGTTTTCTTTGTAGCTTTTGGAGCTGATTTCTTGGTGGTTTTCTTTGCCGTTTTCTTTGTGGTTTTCTTTGAAGCCTTTTTAGCCGCTTTTTTAGTGGTTTTCTTTGCTGCTTTTTTAGCGGCATGAGGAAGATAGGACTCAAGATTTTTTTGAAGCTTGTTTAATTCCTTCTTCTGATCATCAAGAAACTTTTTAGCTTTTTTGATTTCGTCATTAACAATGGACTCAACTTTCTTTTCGAGAGTGTTGCGCTCTTTTTTCAATTTTACGACAAGCTTGGGTACGTCTTTTTCAAGTACTCCGTTAAATTCTTTTTCAGCACTTTTAATGAAAGAATCAACTTGCTTTTGTACTTCTTTCACTGAAGTTTGGCCTCTTTTCACAAGAGACTCAATTTCTTTTTTCATTTCATTCCACTGTTTAGTGATATTTTTTTGAGTCATGCTTCTTCTCCTGATTTATATAAAAATAAGATTTTATAACTCATATTTTCTTTGTTATCGGAACTCTATAGCCGAAACCAAAACTCTTTGCCTTCACCTTTATAATGGGGCAAAACTGATTCCTTTTATACTCTGATTTTGTATAAAGGCCATAGACTTTTTTTACATCTTGTTCAGGTAGACCCAATTCGATTAATTCTTTCACACTATGCCGATAAGAAAGAAGTCCCTCTAGGATCGTATCCAAGATTTCATAGGGGGGAAGGCTTTGGGCATCTTCTTGATTCTCTCTTAATTCTGCGGAGGGAGCACGGTCCATAAACCCAATAGGAATAAGATTGCGAGTGCGATGGATATAGTGGGCCAGGTCATATACTTCACTCTTATACAAGTCTCCTAGAAGGCTTAGAGCCCCTACGCTGTCACCATATAAGGTAGAATATCCAACTGCTAGCTCAGACTTATTGGAAGTATTGATAACCATACTTCCGACTTGGTTGGATCGAGCATAGAGAAGGGAGCCTCTTAATCGACTCTGAATATTCTCATCTGCAAGCCCTTCTAAGGGATTTTGAAGAAAGCGATTAAAGTGTTCTCTCATATGATCATGAAGTTCATTAATGGGAAGGATATTGAGAGGAACTTCGAGCTGATCACATAATTTTTGGGAGAGCTCTAAAGAGAGATCAGCAGAGTATTGACTGGGCATATAGATGGCCTCAAGACTTTGATCAGGGGCGAGGGCGAGTTTGGCCAAGGTGAGAACCAGTCCTGAATCCATTCCACCAGATAGAGCTACGGTAAATGATTTAAAACCACATTTCCTTGTATATTCTTGTAATCCAAAGCAAAGGGTTTCAATCACTTTTTCACATTGCTCATCAGTCCATCTTTTTAAACGAATAGGATGGTCTCTAGTAAAGTCAGCCTTAAATTGAGATTCCCAGCTATTTTCTTCGTTTTTAAGCTCTGACTCTTTTCTCTTAAATTTTGGGGCACTTTGAAGTGAAAACTCTAGGGTGTCCTCGCAAAAAGCTTTGGCCTGTTGAGTAGATTCAGGATGGTAAACAAAGCTTTCCCCATCAAAGAGGATTTCGTCTTCTCCACCGACTCGGTTGACATAAGCAAAGCTACAGCCAAATTGATGGGAGATTTCTTGGGCACGATTCATTCTTTTTTCTGCTTTTCCAATAAAATAAGGAGAGGCACTTAGGTTAACGATTAAATCTAAATCGATTCCTTCCGCTTGAACCTTTTCGAATAGAAGTCCTACTGGGTCGATCTTGTGAGTTGAGCTAAACCACATGTCTTCACAGATCAACAAGCCGATCTTTAAATCTTTAAACTCTAGGATCTTTGCTTCACTTCCAGCACTAAAGTACTTTTGCTCGTCAAAAATATCGTAGTTCGGTAGTAGACACTTGGTATAGATCGCCTCTAGGGGATATCCCGGTTTGAGATCAAAAATGACATTTCTTATGTATAAGGGGAGTCCATTTTGATCAAATTCATAGGTCAGTCCGCCAACTAGAATTTTCTGATTTTTATATTCTGCAGGCTTCTTTGAGGTGAGAAGGTGATTAAGCTCATCGATAAATTGTGTATACCTTTCGATAAATTCTCTTTGTAAAACGAGGTCTTGCAGGGGATATCCTGTGAGAAAGAGTTCCGGATAGATGACGATTTGGGGCTCACTCAGCAAGGGATCACTACTTTTATCTAAGTGGGTCTTAAGCTCAGTCAGGATAGAGTCGAAATCTGCAATCGTATGGTGGGTCTGCTTGAGGATTATTTTCATGAATAGGTCCTAATCTATGAATTTTGGGTCATTTCGTGTTAAGAATGCATTTAATATAATTTAATTAATTAAGGAATAGAATAATATGGCCGCAGACAAAGGTGAAGCAGTTAAAGTTCTTGTGGTGGGAGCAGGATTGGCAGGTACAGAAGCCTCTCTCTTTCTGGCCCGTCATGGTGTAAGAGTTGTCCTAGCAGAATCAAAGAAAACTCAGCTCAATCCCGCTCAGAAAATTGATACGATGGCAGAGCTGGTTTGCACCAATTCTCTTAAAAGTAAGAATCCGGCCTCTGGGCATGGGCTGTTAAAACACGAAATGAAAGGAATGGGCTCAGTGGTTCTTGAAGTGGGAGAGATGACTTCTGTTCCTGCTGGGGATGCGCTGGCCGTTGATCGTGATGCTTTTTCACAGAAAATTACGGAAGTTGTTGAGAATTCTCCCTTTATTGAAGTCTGTTATGAAGAGGTCAAAAATCCTCTTGAGTTCGCCAAAGCAAAGGGTTGTCAGCAAATCATTATTGCCACCGGTCCGCTTACCACTCCAGATTTAGAGAAATGGATGGGGGATGAAATTGCTAAGGAAGATCTCTATTTCTATGATGCGATTGCACCGGTTGTAGATGCGGAAAGTTTAGATTATTCAAAACTCTACTTTAAAGACCGTCATAAACCTACTTCTGATGAAGAGGGGATTGATGCTGACTATCTCAATGCACCAATGAATCAAGAGCAATATGAGAAATTCATTGCTGCTTTAGTGGAGGCTGAGAAAGTACCCGCTCAAAATTTTGAAGATTATAAGTTTTTTGAATCCTGCCTTCCTGTCGATATCATGGCAGAAAGAGGGGTGGAGACGGCGAGATTTTCATGTATGAAGCCTATTGGTCTGGAGCTTCCAGATGGCAGTCTTCCCCATGCCTGTGTTCAATTAAGAAAAGAAAATTTGCAGGGCTCTGCTTTTAATCTGGTTGGATTTCAGACAAGGCTAAAATATCCCGAGCAAGTTAGAGTTTTCCGAATGATACCTGGTCTAGAAAATGCGAGTTTTCTTCACTTAGGAAGTGTCCATCGCAATACCTTTTTAAACTCGGCAAAACTTCTCAATTTTGATTTTTCTTCCAAGAAATTTCCTCATCTCTCTTTTGCCGGCCAGATCACAGGAGTAGAGGGTTACACGGAGTCGGCATCCATGGGGCTCTATGTAGCATCTCAGGTCTTGAGAAAAATCCATCAACTCGAGCCTATTGAATGGCCACTGGAGACAGGAATTGGTGCCCTTGTGAATTATGTGATGACAAGTGTAAAGCCTAGTCCATCTAATATTAACTTTGGTCTCTTACCCGCTGTCGCTTTGACCAAAGAGCAACGAAGAAAGAGAAAGGGAAGGAAGAAGTTGAAAAAAGAATTGGCATCACAAAGAGCAAGAGAGTGCTTTGAAGAATTTCTTCCTCGAGTGATTCCTAGCTATACCCCTCAGGCACAAGAAAACCCGCTACCCTAAATTGAGGAATATAAGGAATGTTTGGCTTCTTACTCATTATCGCAGCAGCTTTTTGTTGGGCCCTGGATACCCTGATTCGCTATCCTTTGATTTATTCAGGTATCGCTGCTGAGTATATTGTATTAATCGAACATTTCTTTTTATGCCTTTTCTTCTTGCCCCAATTAAAGGGTCTTTTCCTAAAGTGGAAGGCCCATCATTTTGAAGGATGGAAGTCATTTCTTGTTATAGGGGGATTAGGCTCTGCTGTGGCCACCATTACTTTCACTAAAGCTTTTGCCTTGATTAACCCTTCTTTAGTTATTTTCTTTCAGAAGTTTCAGCCTCTCTTTGCCATTTCCTTAGCGTATGGGGTGCTGGGAGAAAAATTAAGTAAGGAGTTTGTTCTCTTAGGCCTAGTCTGTTTATTGGGTGGTTTTTTAATGGCCTCTGAGGAAGTAAGTTCGGCCTTGGCCTATATTTCAGAGAATTTGGATGATCCCAAGGAGAAGCTTCTTACCGAAAAGCATTTTTATGGCCTTCTCTTTACCTTTATTGCGGTAATAGGGTGGGGATCAAGTACTGTTTTTGGAAAGAAGCTTGGTCTTCTTAGCTACTCTGAAAAAGAGATTATGACCGGACGATTTACTATTGGATTTATATCACTGGTTCCCATGACTTTAATTCTTCATCAAGGGGATCTCTCTCCCTTGGCAAGCTTTGATCGTTTTATCTGGGGTAAATTAATTGTCATGGTTTTGGTCAGTGGTCTTTTGGGAATGGGTCTCTATTATTTAGGACTTAAGCGAACCCAAGCTCGCATGGCCGCATTGGCCGAGATGTTCTTTCCTTTTTGTGCCCTTGGCCTAAATTGGATATTTCTCGATGCTCAGCTTAATTTGACTCAAATTATCGGTGCAGTGTTACTTTTAGTTGGCTCAACTCTCATTCAATGGAAGCATTACTAAAGAAAAAATAATGAATGACTGATATTTTTTCTCAAATGCTCGAATTCTTATAGACTTAATAGTCATCCCTTTGCAGAAAGGCTATAATAAGTCTGATATTAGCTAATTTTAATTTAAAGAGAATAGGAGCATAGGATGTCCAATCCATTGCAAGTCAAATTACCTGAATCCTTAAAAGGAAAGACGATTTTAGTGGCCGGTGCCGCCGGTTTTGTACCTTCAACTTTGGCCCAGTTCTATTTAGATCTTGGTGCACAAGTTATAGGCCTCGATAATTTTATTACAGGAAGTCGTTCTAATATTGAAATTTTAAAGGGGTATGAAGGATTTGAATTCATGGAGTGGGATATATCCAAAAATCTTCCCGACTTTTCAGGACGTACGATTGATTTTATCTTTTCACTCGCTTCTCCTGCTTCTCCCATCGATTTTAAAACGATTCCTCTTGAAATCATGCAAGTTAATTCAATGGGAACTCAGAACCTACTCGAATTGGCCAAAGAGAAGGGAGCGAGATTTCTCGAAGCTTCGACTTCTGAAGTCTACGGTGACCCTGAAATTCATCCTCAAGTTGAAAGCTATGTTGGTCATGTCAATCCTATCGGTGAGAGAGCTCCCTACGATGAATCAAAGCGATATGCTGAAGCGATGACCATGATGTACAACCGTCGTTATGGAGTAGATACTCGAATTGTACGTATTTTTAATACCTATGGTCCAAGAATGCGCCCTGATGATGGAAGAGTTATTCCTAATTTCATCAATCAGGCCATGAATAATGAAGATATAACTATTTACGGTGACGGATCTCAAACGAGAAGCTTCTGTTATGTAACGGATCTCGTACAGGCCATTCACACCGTCATGTTTAGCGAAGATTCCACTCCCTTTAACTGTGGAAATCCTGATGAGTATACGATTAAAGAAGCTGCAGAGTTCATCATTGATACTTTGGGAAGTAAATCGAAGCTGACCTATCATCCTCTTCCTTCTGACGACCCTAAAAAACGTCGTCCCGACCTGACGAAACTCACTTCTATTAGTGATTATTCTCCTCAGGTCAGTTTTAAAGATGGTCTAATTAAGACGATGGAGTATTTTAAAACTTTGAAATAAGTTAAATCAAGAAAGAGGAAAGAGATGAAAATTGTAGTTAGCTGCGATGCCCTTGTTGCAAGAGATTACGCTGTCTCCGTTGTTGAAGCCATGCTCCTTCTCTACGAAAATGCTGAACTCTATACAATTGTTCACCACGAGGGAAAAATTATTGGACCTGTGGAACAAAGGAAGATTCATAGCAGTTTCCTTTCTCGACTTCTCAATTCAGATTTCCCCTATGACGATTCATGGTGGAAGAAGGGCCATCTGATTCCTGGTGCTCTGAAGAAGCTCCATATTCCTTGCTCAGTTGATTTGGTTATTAATATCTCCTCTGGATTCTCTCAAGGCATTTCTAAGTGTGAGGGTGTAAAGCAAGTCACTTATCTCGTAGAAAATCAATTCGAAAAGAGAAAACCTCGATTTCTAAGAGAGAAAATCTTTAGGGGATACCTGGAAAACTGGGCCGAAAAGGCTTTGTTAAATACAGATGAATTATGGGTGACTACCCAGAAATCATTTGATTACTGGTCACAAAAGCATAAGAACGTTAGTTTGCTGCCTCCCTTTTTTAAGGCCACAGATTTTCCTCTCTTTCCTGAAGCAACTCGTAAAGTTTTTCCAAATGATTTCTTTGCTCTCGATGCAGAGAGTATGAATACGGAGCTTGCTTTAGAAATAGGGGAGAACCTTATTCATGAAAATTTCAAATTTAAATTCATTGGTAGAGATGAGCATCTTCAATCTGCTAAAGAAAAATTGGGAACAAAAGCAGAATTTTGGGGAGAGCGCTGTGCCGGAGAACTTGCACCCATACTAGCAGCTGCTCGTGGTTATATCTCCTTTCAAAAGGCAGGATTTCCTATCCAAGTGATTGAAGCTCTTAGTACGGGGACTCCTGCTTGGTTACCTGAAAGCTCAAAGAGTTTAGACTTTTTAGATCGAGATAAAGTTGGTCTTTTCACTGGAAAAAGTTTTCTTTCCGAGAAGAAAGATCTCTTTGATAAGATGAATGGACTTGATTTGAAAAAAATCCATGGCTCAGTGACTCGATTTCATGATTTAAAGTTTAGAGCATGGGTTCATCGTCGCCTATCAAAAATAAAAGATTCCCCAGTTGTTGAGCAAAGTGATTGTTCAACTTGTTAGAATATAAATAAATGAGAAAAGGATTTCCAAATGATTTTGATTGTAAGCTCTACAAAAGGTAATAATTTAAAATTAGCAAATGACCTAGGTGGCGTGTGCCAAGAGGTCGAAATGAATTCGAAGGTTATTTCTTTAGAAGACTACTCTTTGCCTCTTTATACACCGGATGAAGAGAAATCAAATGGAGTTCCTGAGAAAGCAAAAGAATTGGCCGAACTCTTTAAGCAGGCAAGTGGACTTATCTTTTGTGCTCCTGAATACAATGGAAGCACACCTCCTATATTCAATAATGCAATCGCTTGGATTAGTCGTACTGATGAGAATGATTGGCGCTCATGCTTCAATGGAAAGTTTTCAGTTGTAACGACTCACTCTGGTGGCGGTGGTCATAAAGTTCTAGTGGCCATGCGGTCTCAGTTGGAACATTTAGGATCCGTTGTTCTTCCAAGACCTATTTTGACAACTTATTCCTCTCCACTTAAGTCTGATTCGGCTTTGGCGATTGTTGAACAACTTAAAAGCTATATCTCTTAAGTAAGGATCCCTCTTAGATGAAAGCTAAAGCATGGGTAATAGGAATTATATTTCTCTCTTTTGCCTCTCTAAAGGTAGAGGGAAGCATTCTAAAGAATGTAAAAGAAAGAAAAGAGATTCACTGTGGTGTCACCCAAGGGGTTCCTGGCTTTTCAAGTCCTGACTCCAAGGGAAATTGGTCTGGTCTCGAAGTTGATATTTGTCGGGCCGTTGCTGCCGCTGTTTTTGGAGATAAGGATAAAGTTAAGTTTATCCCATTGTCTGGGCAAGCGCGCTTTACGGCCTTACAGTCCGGTGAAATTGATATTTTAAGCCGAGTAACAACTTGGAGTTTAACTAGAGATACGGCCTTAGGACTTAATTTTGTCCCTACAACTTTCTATGATGGTCAAGGCTTTCTCGTAAGAAAGAAAGATAAGGTAAATAAGATATCCGATCTTGCAGGCGCGACTATATGTACTCAGCAGGGAACGACAACAGAATTGAATTTATCTGATTATTTCAGGGCCAATAAAATAAAAATGAAGTCTGTGGTTTTTGAATCTAATGATGAAGTGATTCAAGCCTTTTTAAAAGGACGTTGTGATGCCTTCACCAATGATACATCCGGGCTTGTTGCAGAAAGATCTAAATTAAGAAATCCGGATGATTTCTTAATTCTGAAAGAAGTGATTTCAAAAGAGCCTTTAGGGCCGGCAGTTCGTCATGGGGATGACCAATGGTTTGATATTGTTAAATGGTCTGTATTTGCCCTTATTGAAGCCGAAGAATTAGGTCTTACTTCTAAAAATATAGACTCAAAAAAAGATTCAACGAATCCCACTATCAGAAGGTTTCTTGGTACTTCAGAAGGAAATGGAAAGTCCTTAGGCCTTTCGGAAGATTGGTCTTATCAAATTGTAAAGCAAGTAGGAAACTATGGAGAGGTCTTCGATAGAAATATGGGAAAAGAGAGTCCTCTTAAGTTAGAGAGGGGCTTAAATGCCTTATGGAAAGATGGAGGATTACTTTATTCTCCACCTATGCGATAGGATTTTCTGTCTATTTTGATTATAGAAGTTCAAAGGCTCCAAAAACGATCGGCTCATTTTTAGTGGGGTCTTCGATATTTCCGTTGGGCTCGAAGAAAGAGTAAGAAATAACCTTAAGATTGAGATCATCAATCTTATGTTCGGATACGAGCTTATTTGCTGGGAAGTTGTACTTTAAGCAAATGTCCCAAGCTTTAATGAGCTGTTCAGGGTTTTTATATGTTTTCATTGTTCTATACTTATCATCTGGTAGGCTTGCAATTGATCTTGCTTTGGCATTACCAATGGAGAAGTGAAGATTGGATACAAAGAGATGATGAGGAGATTTCTCAAACTCCGGAATATCCATCACTAGATTGATCTTTGCCGGGTCTTTCTTTACCGCTGCAATAACACGATCTTTGAGCTCTAGTAGATCAGACTTTCCTTCAAAGAAACCTTGATTGGTAAATTGATCAAGGCTTTCATAGAAATGAGCATCTTTTAAGTCTTCTGCTTTTATATCGGGATTAACCAAGTCAAAGAAGGGAATATCGTAGGAGTCACATATCTTATAGATAATACCCATATCAATAGGTGATTGACCTGTTTCAATTCTTTGGAATGTTCGTAAGCTAAGGCCAAGAGTATTGGCCATCTCTTGTTGAGTTACTGACAACGAAGTTCTATAGAGTCTTATTTTTATACTTAATCTATCTAAAGCTTTCACAAGATTAATATTAATGTGAAACGTAACTTTTTGCTATGATAAATTAGATAATTCCTTCATATTTTTAAATAACTATTATGTTTGTTTATTTAGCTCAAGATTTCTTGAACTCCTTTCCTCTATTTCCACATCTTTATCTGTATCTTCAGATTTTCGGTCAGCTATCAATAAAAGTGCGGGAAGGAAGACAAGGTCAGTAATCAAGGCCATGGCCAAAATCATCGAACAGAGAATTCCAAAATTTCGGTTAGGAACAAACTCTGCAAAGACAAAGGAGCCAAATCCAACAACAAGTAAAAGTGTTGTCACTATGAGTGCATTTCCAGTGATTAGGAAGGTCTCAGCGATAGCATTAAGAGGATCGTGTCCTTGCTTTCGATATTGCTTATACGAACTAATAAAGTGGATAGTGTCATCAACGGCAATTCCTAAACAAACGGTACTCACGATAGAAGTCCCAATATCAATAGGCTTATCGAGAAGCTCCATTAGAGCTCCACCAAAAATGAGAGGAACAACATTAGGAAGCATGGAAAGAACGCTAATGAAGAGATCTCTATAAACTATAAAGAGAAGTAGACTTACTAAGACAAGGGCCATGGCCATTGAACTAAAGAAAGTCTCAACAACTTTAGTGTTCATAGAGAGATAAATGGGCGCATTTCCTCCAGAGTCGACTTGGAGATTGAAATCTTTTGCTATTTCAATGAGCTCTTTAGATTTCATCTCACTTTCTTTCGAGGTCGCAATATCCCAAGAAACTTTAATTCTTAATCTTCTTGCATCGAGAGTGTACTGATTATTTAAATCCATCCCTTGAGGAAGACCCATGGTATAGAGAAAGAGAAGTTGTCCAACAGCTTCTGAAGAGTCTGGAATTCTATACTCTTTAGGATCACCCGCATGTAGAGTTTGATTCATTTTCTTTATAATCTCTCTAACAGAGCGGACTCGGGTTACATTGGGATCTTCTACAATTTTATTCATATAAGCATCTAGTCTTCTTAGGAAGTCTGGATCTTTTATTCCTTCTGCTCTTCCGGAATCAACGACTAATTCAATACCACGAAGTCCATCAAGTTTAGTTGAGGTGAAATCATAGGCCTGTCTCAAGGGAACCGTATGGTGAAAGTATTTCATAGGATCAGAGTTAACTTCATTTTGAATAGCTATAAATACTGAGCCAATACATAGAAAGGTGAAGGTAAGAAAGATAGGCCATCTAAACTTAAATATAAGCTTTGCCTTTTTTAAAGAGGAAGCTCTTTTTTCTTGATCACTCATTTCGTGGTGTTTCTTTCCTCTGTGAAGAAGATCATCAAAGTGAAAGGACTTAACAGGGTAGCGATCGAGGGTCTTAGACATAAGACTGAATACAGCTCCTAAGAATAAATAAGTGAATGTCCAAGCGATCAGAGTACCCGCCCCACTAAGGATACCCAAGTCTCTAATGGGAGCAAGGTCTGTGTGAGTAATCGAGAAAAAGCTGATGGCCGTCGAGACACTCGTAAGCAAAGTGGGCTGAGCATTCTTAGTAAGGGAGAAGAGAATACTATTCTTGGAGTCTTGACCATGGTTTCGATAATAGAAGAAGGAATTTAATATATGGACCGAGTCAGCTATACAAATGGCTAAGAGCACCCCTGGAATGGCCGATAATAAGCTATTGAAAATAATATTTAAATGACCCATTAATCCAAAGGTCGCACCAATGGTTGTTACAATGAGACCTAGGGGAAAGATAACCGCGCTAAAGCTTCTAAATTGTAAGAAGAGAAGAGTGAGTAAGAAAGTAAACATAAAGGGGATGAGAACAATATTATCAGAAGCAGAAACCTCTCTAAAGGCATTATTTCCAGCAGCGGGTCCAGTAATATAGAAGTTTAAATCCTCTTTTTGATATTTCTTTATGATCTCTCTGACTTGATCAACAACAACTGAAAAGTCGGGATCCTCACCATGTAAGGAGGGAATCATATAGGCATAAATAATAGTATAAGTTGCATCGGGACTAACAAAGAAATCAGGGAGGACATCATCAGAGAGGGCCTTATTCTTTAAACTCATTAGACCTTGTTGTGAAAAGTCAGACGAATCACTTACGAAGGGTTCAATGATAATATCATCTCCATCAGCTTCGATATAATTATAGTTACTCAAAGACTCGACTCGTATCACATTATCAACTTGCCACATTTCATCAGTGACTTGTTTTAGAGTTTCTAAGATCTCCTTTTGAAAAACTCCTTTTTCAGAATGAAGTCCCAAACTGATAAAGGTATCACTTCCAAACTGTTGCTCAAATTGATCGAGTTTTTGAATTTCTGGATGGCCACGATCAAACCAAATTCTTGGACTCCACATGGCCTCGATTGAAAATATAGCAGGAAGAGAGAGGATGAGAAGGAGTCCAAATAGCGCCAATGAATGCCACGGCTTAAACGTGATAAAGGAAGCTAAGCGATAAGACCACTTCATTTCCTTTAATTTAGAGAGATCGCTTTTATTATTATCTACACTCATATGAGCATCCTTTTAGTCGTGAAGTATAATGATGATTTATAGGAAGAGCTTCCAAAGGTCATGTATTCGATGGGTGAATTAAATATGACAAACGCTACAAATTCACAAAAAGAAGGAGAGTTAGTTAGAATTTTTAAATAACTCTGCCCATTAATCCCTTTATGTAGAGCCCTTGTAAGGAGCGTGGCACAACCCATGGATTTTCTTCCCTCGGATTGTAGTTTCCAGATTGTTGGCCGGCAAGACAAAGGTCCATGATTAATTGATGGATATGGGCAGGAGAGTAGGGATGAGGTGATGCGCCCCATGTCATCGGGTAGCTTTCCTTATACTTAGGATGTTCCCTATAAATATCGCCTAAAACGACAGGTCCATTAAGGGCACCCGAAATAAGCGAGAAGTTTCCACCCTCCCATACGGCCTCTAATTCTGGATCTCTATTTAAAGAAGTGGGAACCTTACGCCTATCTGATGTAATGAGTAAGGCCGAATGTTGGAACTGATCCAATTGATCAAGATATAGGGCAAATTGGGTAAGCTCCTTTATAAGACCATCATAAAATTTTAAATATTCTTCTTTAGTATCTTGATCCCAGCGATCAAAGTCTTCAAATTTCTTACTTAATGGAGACGGCGAGCGAATGATTCCCAATTGCAGGGGATTCAGTTTATTTTTTTGGTTGGCTTCATCTTTCCATTCTTTAAAGAGTTCTTTTAACTGGCCTGTCTTAAGCTCTTGGATTTGATTTTTAAGAAGGGGTTCATAGAGAGAACGAGTGAGACCATCTAACGAATAGATTTTTGCTGAACCTAGTTGAGCACGCTGAAAGGATTCATTAAAAGATTCGATAATGGACTTTTCAGGATCCTCTTTTTTACGAAACCAAGAGGATCTTGATTGTTTTAAATGAGGTCCATTAAGAGCTATTCCTCTAACACTAAGCCAATGATTGAGAAGGAATTTACTTTGGGGATTTTCCTTCCATAATTTGGGAAGAAGATACTCGCCAAATTTTAGAAAAAGTTTTTCTTTCTTATGTTCAAGTTCCGTAGTTGAAAATTGATTATAGGGATCTGGCCAAAAATCAAAGACCTCTCTAATTGGCGCCCCTTCTAAATGTATCCAAAAGACTTGATAGGGTTTTATTTTTATAGAAGGAGAGAAATGCGATTGGAGGATAGGAAGACTCGAAAGCGCTGAAAGTTGAAAGGCATTTTTGAGAAAAGTTCTTCGTTTCATTTCTCTTTCTCCATTCCAATAAGTTCGTTGAGTAACTTTATTCCATTTTGATGATCTTGGTATCGTTGGCCCAATTCCTTGATAACCTCTTCTTTAGGATATTTATTGTGAATCCATTGATAATACTTCTTAACCTGACATTGGTAAAAAAGCGGATCCTCTGAAATGAGCTTTCCTAGTTCTCTTAAACTTCTATATTTCTTTGTTCCCAAATAACCTACGGGATAAGAGGACGGGAAGAATGATTCATTTTCATTTGGAGTATCCCAAATTTGATCACTATGTGTGGACTTAAGAAAAATAGGGTAGAGGACTTGTATTTTTGCCTGAGCGCCCTTGGGAGAAGAGCATTGTTTTTGAGAAGGAATAAGCGTTAGGTGTCGCAGACCAGCGGCCATTTGATCAAGAGGTAAATGGCATTTTAAACAGTTCTGCTCTTTGGTAATGGGATGGTTCCACATTTTATTTTCTTTATCGGAAAAGGAATCAAGATATTCATTTTGAAACTTCTTATCAAAATATTTCTCAGGGGAGCTGCAAAGAAGGTTTTGAAAAATAGAATCAACAAGTTTTCTCGGAAGTCGAGATTTTCCATTACTTGAATAGTGGGCCTTCTCTTTAAGATGGTAGTAGAGAAATGATGGGGAGCCAAGAAGTCCAGCCCCAAAATGTTGATAGATATTGTGTTCATTTTGAAAGGGCATGGCCTTTTGCCACTGACTATTCTTTTTTACGGGAAGTTCAAATTGTGAAATATCATTTGCTCTCTCATAGAGGAAGCCCAGGATTTCTCCTTGTCCTGAAAAGCTAAGCTCTCTTTCAAGTCCAAGAGCCTCCTTATATTCTTGTGATGTCTTTTGCGTGCGAGAGGAAATCGTGGGGTCTTCGCCCTTTCGTACTATCCGATATTCTCCATAAGCTGTAACTGCCATTGAAGCCTTTCTCTCATTTTGAAATAGTGTTCGACTCAAGTGATAAGCGGGAGAGCTTTTATCGTAAATATCCCACTGATAGGAGTCATTACATTTTAAAGAGCGATCATAGTCAGTAGGCATGAGCCACTTTGTATGGAATTGATTAAAAACATCTAATAGAGTCGATGCAATAGCACTTCTATCTTTTAAGAGACCATTATCTTTGAGAGAGGCCATTTCAAGTAAGGAAGAGCAGTTTTTGATTTTCTCTAGACGAGAGATATATTGAGCATCAGGGCTTTCTTGTTTCTTTTCTCTTTCTATAAAGGAAGAAATCTTCTCTCCTCTAAGAAAGACCTTCTCACATAAGCTAAGTTCATTGGCAGAAAGAGCAGAAGGCCATCCAATGATTCCTATCGTCAGGATAAATAGAGTTGAGCATTTTGATTGGTTTATTTGCATGAGTTTTTATTTTATATCTAAGAAGAGGGTGCTGCAAACTTAAAAAAGCTTAATGATTCAATTTGTCAGATGGGGAGACTATTCCTTACAATCTTTTTATGAATTTTTGGTATGACCCTAAAAAGAGAGCCATTCTCTTTCAGATTGTTATTTTAGCAATGACTGCAATTTTTGTAGGTACTCTTTTTTATAATACTCAGGAAAATCTTGAGTCTCAAAATATTGCTACAGGTTTTGGATTTCTTAAGCAGGAAGCAGGCTTTGGCATATCCGAAACGATGATAGATTACCGATCGAGTGATACTTATTGGAGGGCCCTAAAAGTAGGATTTCTCAATACTTTAAAAGTTGGAATGATCGGGAATTTTTTAGCTCTGGCCCTAGGGATTATCGTTGGGATTATGAGACTGAGCCCAAATTGGATGCTTTCAAAAATAAGTCAGAACTTTATCGAAGTCGTAAGAAATATACCGCTTCTTCTGCAATTACTTTTTTGGTATTCACTTTTTACAGAAGTTCTTCCTCAGGTTAAAGAAGCCTTAAATCCTTTCTACGGGGTCTTTATCTCCCAAAGAGGGGTTAACTATCCCATTCTTCTTGATCATTCTATCTGGCCTTGGGTTAAAGCATCTTTTGTATTTGGAATTATCTTTTTCTTTTTTATTTCAAGAAGAATTCGACTGAAAAGAGAGCAAACGGGACAGCTGATTAAACGCTGGCCATATGCACTTGTTCTTATCGTCTTACTTCCCTTGGCCGTTTGGCTTATTGGAGGGGCTCCTTGGTCGTGGCAGTTTCCTACTTTAGGTCGCTTTAATTTTGAAGGTGGAGCAGAGGTGACACCTGAGTTCTTAGCACTGATGGTGGGCTTAATTATCTATACTGCAGCATTTAATGCTGAAATTGTTCGAGCAGGAATTCTGAGTGTTAGCAAAGGGCAGTGGGAAGCTGCAAGTTCTCTTGGCTTAAATTATTTTCAAAGCTTGAGATTTATTATTCTTCCTCAATCTTTTCGTGTGGCCATTCCTCCTTTAACTTCTCAGATCTTAAATTTAATTAAGAATAGCTCATTGGCCGTGGCCATTGGTTTTCCTGACTTTGTTGCTGTAGCAAATACTACAATGAATCAGACTGGACAGGCTATTGAGGGAGTATTACTCATCATGATGGTTTATCTCTTCTTTAGCCTTTTAAGCTCCCTATTTATGAATTTATATCATAAGCGAATTTCGCTTCAATCCCATTCATAAGGTCATTCATGGAAGAAGAAATAATGAAGTCTAAAGCACCTTTTGAAAATACTGCGATCTGGATGAAAAAGAATCTCTTTTCAACTCCTGTGAATACGGCGATTAGTTTGATCGTGATCTGCCTACTGATTTCTTTCTTAGGACCCTTTATCCAATGGCTGGTTTTTGATTCCGTAGGACTAGGTACTGCCCAGGATTGTAGAGAGGCATCAGGTGCGTGCCTTGTCTTTATCAAAGAAAAATTTGATTTTATCATTTTTGGATTCTATCCCCGAACTGAGTTATGGCGTCCTATATCTTCTATGATTCTCTTTCTCTCTTTCATTTGGTGGAGTAAGGAACCCAAAAGATGGAATAAACGCTTATTATGGCGCTGGCTCAAACTGATTTTACTGATTGCTCTATTGATGAGAGGAGGCCTGTTTGGAATTGCCCCGGTTTCCTTAGATAAATGGGGTGGCCTACCCCTTACACTTCTTCTCTCTTTCTTTGGCCTTCTCTTTTCTTATCCCATAGGAATTTTGTTGGCCCTCGCTCGCAGAGGAAACCTACCTCTTATTAAGATAATGTCTATCACTTATATAGAACTGATTCGTGGTGTCCCCATGATTAGTCTTCTCTTTATGGCCTCCGTAATGTTCCCCCTCTTTCTTCCTGAAGGGATTACGTTTCCTAAGTTATTAAGAGCTCAAATTGCTATTATTATGTTTATGTCAGCTTATATGGCCGAAGTGGTCCGTGGAGGACTGATGGCCATAGATAAGGGTCAATATGAAGCCGCAGATGCTTTAGGACTAAATTATTGGCAAAAGCAAATTAAAATCATTCTGCCACAGGCCTTAAAAATTGTGATTCCCCCTACTGTAAATACTTCTATAGGTATGTTCAAAGATACATCACTTGTTGTTATCATCGCACTTTCCGATCTACTGATGACGACAAAGACAGCACTGAAAGATCCCAAATGGTTGGGCTTTTCAGTTGAAGCCTATCTCTTTGTCGGTCTGATTTATTTTGTTTTCTGTTATTCTATGTCGCGATATTCAAATCGATTGGAAAGAGAATTTTCATACGGAGCCCATTCATGAAAAATACGATTATTAAAGTTGAAAATGTGAATAAATGGTATGGGGATTTCCATGTGTTAAAGGATGTAAATCTAGATGTTACAGAAGGGGAGAGAATTGTCATTTGTGGTCCCTCAGGAAGTGGTAAGTCTACCTTTATTCGATGTCTAAATCATCTAGAAGAACATCAAAAAGGTGATATTCAAATTAATGGAATCACTCTAAATCAAAATTTAAAAAATCTTCAAAAAGTTCGTGAGAATGTAGGAATGGTTTTTCAACATTTTAATCTCTTTGATCATCTCACTATTTTGGAGAATTTAACTCTCGCACCTATTTGGGTTAAGAAGACTCCTAAAGAGGAAGCAAAGAAATATGCTATGGAACTTCTTGAGCGAGTTGCCATTTCTCAACATGCTCATAAGTATCCTGGTCAGCTTAGTGGTGGTCAAAAACAGAGAGTTGCGATTGCTCGAAGTCTTTGTATGAAACCTAAAATCATGCTCTTTGATGAGCCGACTTCTGCTCTGGATCCAGAAATGGTTAAAGAAGTACTTGATGTTATGGTTGATCTGGCCAAGGAAGGGATGACTATGCTTTGCGTGACTCATGAAATGGGCTTTGCAAAGCAAGTCGCTGATAAAGTTATTTTTATGGATGAGGGAAGAATCGTCGAGCAGGCTGCCCCTGACGAATTCTTCAATAACCCTAAGCATGAACGCTCAAAGGAGTTCCTCTCCCAAATACTTCACTAGTCTAAGAATTCTACACGATCTGCACCAACAGGGATGCCAAAGGCTTTGTTCACAATGACGTGTACTCTTTTAAAGTCTTTATTACTTCTATGGTGAACCAGCCATTCATTAACAATTCTTTCCACTTCAAAAGATTCAGAACGACGACTTCCTAGAACCACATTCTTAGGGTAGCTGATGCTGATATCCCCACCATAAACTTCAGAGAAATTTTGACCATCGACTTTGACAAACTTCTTAGGGATACCTTCTTTGAAAACGGTTCCTTGTCTTACATCTTCAGGTGTGAACGTATCTGTTTCATCTTCATCATCAGTATGAGTAATTTTCCATTCAAAATGGTCAATATCACCATTTTCATTGTTGTACATGAAAACTTCAGCAAAGGACTGACTGATATTTACGGTTACATGAAGAATCTTCTTTTTTGTGAGATTATCCGAATCTTGTGCCATTACGCTACTGACGATTAGAGCAATCATAAGTGTAAATAAATGTTTCATATGTCTCCCTCTTAAAATTTATTGACCGGTAATCTATCAGTCTTTAAAGGCTTCATCAATTGAAGCTACGGGATAAATCTTTGATATATTTTGAAATTTTAAGGATTTAGGCGATAATAGATTCATGTATAAGACTTTTTTTCTTGGCCTCATGTTATTGAGTCCTTTAGGACAATCCCATTCTCAAGAAAAGGCCACTCTATGCGAACATAGTGAGTCTTCTTTTCAATGTGTGAAATACATACGTAACTATGATGCCGATACTCTAACTGTAAATGTTCCGGGTTTACATCCCTTGCTGGGAGAGAAAATATCTATTCGCGTCAATGGAATTGATACTCCTGAATTGAGAACTAAGAATAAGTGCGAAAAGGAAAAGGCAAAAATCGCTAAATTATGGGTGGAACGAACTCTGAAAAAAGCAAAGCGAATCGATTTAAAAAATATTCAAAGAGGAAAGTACTTTCGAATCGTGGCCGATGTTATCGTAGATGGGAGAAACTTAACCGATATTCTCTTAGAAAAGGGAATGGGCTATCCTTACGACGGTGGAACGAAGAAGAAGGTGAATTGGTGCCTCTCCCTATCTGAATTATCCGCAGAGTTTAACAAACAATTTCCACAAAGAAATACGGCCTCTCAAAAATAAAGGAATCATTTTGGAAGTTCTTTCAGTCGTTCTCATTATTATTAATCTACTCTTACTTGTTTTTGTTTGGCTGCAACTTAAAGATCGAACAGAAAAGCCCATGCAAGAAGGGCTAAGTCGAATCACTCAAGAACTGAGTCGCTACCTCATTGATTATCAAGATCGACAAAAACAATATCAATCGGAAGAGTTTAATCAATTGAGAAATACTATGGATAAGAAGCTTGGCGAAGGATTGAATCTTTCCCATCAAGGGCTAACCCAAGTTATGGAAAGATTGGCCAAGATTGATCAAGCCCAAAAAACAATTGAAGGACTTGGGCAAAATGTAGTCGAATTACAAAATGTTCTAACTGATAAAAAGTCTAGAGGTATTTTTGGAGAGGTTCAACTTACTCACTTGCTTGAAACAGCTTTTGGTGAATCTAGAGGAAGAGTTTACGATCTTCAAAAGTCATTGAGTAATGGAAAGATTGTCGATGCCCTCGTTTACTTACCAGAACCTCTGGGGTCAATGGCCATCGACTCAAAATTTCCCATGGAAAACTATAGAAAGATGATTGATCGCAGCTTAACAGAAGATATTCGTCAAAGTGCACGTAAGGAATTTTCCAAAAATTTTAAGAAACATGTAGATGATATTCATTCAAAATATATCATTGCAGGGGAAACCGCTGATCAGGCCATTATGTTCTTACCTGCCGAGGCCATTTTTGCAGAACTCTATGCACGCCATAGTGATCTCGTTGACTATTCTATTAGTAAAAAAGTTTGGGTAACTTCGCCAACTACCTTTATGGCAACGATGACTTCAGTTCAGGCCCTTTTGGTTAATATCGAAAGAAGTAAGAAAATGGACTCCATTCATTATGAAATTAATAAACTTGGAGAAGAGTTTAATCGTTATGAACAAAGGTGGGATGATTATTCTAAACACTTTCAAACGGTTTTAAAAGATATGGACAAGTTAGAGATAACGCATAGAAAGCTTAATGATCGTTTCAAAAAAATACTTAATTTATAAAAAAAAAAGGCGAAGTATAAACTTCGCCTTTCTTTTTCACTATTTTACTTTGAATTAGTATTTTGGTTTGATGATCTCAAGTCCTTCTCCCAATAGAGTTTGAGTTTCAGAAACTTGTCTATTGGCCGGGTAAACAATCATTAGATCTTCACTTCCAAAGCCTTTCGTTAGCTCTAGAGTTTCAGATTGATTTCCTTTTAGAGCAATCTCCGTAGGAATTCCTCTGAAGGCCTGCTCATTTTCAAAAGCTGATACTGAAAACCACTGATCTTCAAGACCTAGTCCATCTTCATATTGAATACCACCTTGATTGAAAGTTGTTACTCTCATATGAATACGACCATCTTTACCTTTTTGTAGCGCCTGCGTATTAACATTTAGAATGGCCAGGTGAGAGTTATTATAAACTTCCATTCTCTGGGCATCTACAACAGCAGGAACATAAGAAAGAGGAGGAGCTGATTGTCCATCACTTTCATAAATCGCCTGCTCATAGTCTGAGCGAATTCCAACCGCAGTTGGGAAGTCGAGAAGAACAGAGTAGAAACCTTGAGGTAGAACCTGAGATAGTCCTGCAAGGTATGAGCTTGGAAGTCCTCCAATTTCTTGGTCAGCTTCTTTGTCTCCATTTGAGTCAATTAAAACGGAAAGCTCACATGCCTGCCAGTCACTTACTGGGTTGAAAATCTTTACCCCAATTTGCATAAGGTTCTCACTTACCATTCTATATCCCACGGCCTGAAGGTCACAAGAACGAGAGAGAAAGAGTGAGTTTTGTCCAGCACTTGGCTTTTGATCATCAACGGCCAAGAGGTTAAATGCTTGGGCCACACCTGGGTTAGGTGAATCATTCTTTAGGCTAAGTTCTACGAGTGCATCTGGTGAATCAATTTCAGAAGTCGCGTGAACAAGTAGGTCCTTCGCTTTAATATTTGTAATATTTTGAGAGGCACCAAATACAGGAATATTCATCTCAGTTACATCACCATTTTTGAGAGAAATAAGTCCTTCATGAAAGAGAAGTCCTGTTTTTTCAGGTGATGTTTTGACCGTTAAGTAAACGGGGACAGAAGCTTCCGAATTTGCTTTTACCGTAATCTTGGTAGGCTGCATTTCCATAAGCTTATTTTGAGTGAGTTCTACTGTATAAGTTTTCTCTTCAGCACTTAAGTTTTTAACGGTAACGATTTTCTTCATCTTCTTTGAAGTGGCCAATTGGAATTGTCCAAGACTGAAAGAAGAGGGAAGAGCAATAGCATCAGCTTTAAGTGTATCATAGGCCTGAACAAGTCCAGCCCCTTGAAGACTCATCGTATAGGCATCATCTCCATTGTAGAGAAATTTTGCTCTATTCATCATTACGGCCTTCATTTCTTCAATAGAGAGGCTAGGGAACTTTTGCTTAACAAGCGCCATGACTCCGGCCATATGAGGAGCAGACATCGACGTTCCATTCATAGGAACACCTTGGTCTCCACCGGCAATACGCGCACTTAAGATCTGATATCCAGGTGCTGTGATCTCTGGTTTTAAAAGGCCATCTTCACTTCTTGGTCCTTGCGAACTAAAAGAGGTAATTTGATCAACGAGCTCTGGTCTCTCAACGAGTTGCTCTGTTCCTAGATTAGCAATGACTTCAACACCAGACTCTAGTGCTTTTTTCAAGGTTGTTCCTTGATCTAATGAAATCATAATTCCTGGAATAGAGAGTTCCATCCCATCTTCACCACTCATTGTTATGGGTGTTCCTGGTTGATTATTGGCCACAACCGCGGCAATTGCACCGGCGTTGATCGCTCTTTGGAATTTCTCAACAAATGTAACAGATCCTCTATCAATGAGAGCAATATTTCCTTTTAAAGCATCAATTTGATCTTGAGTCAGATCAGTTGCAGCTTCTCCAATATAAACGAGTTTTCCAGTGGCCGGAGCTTCAGAAATTGGCTTTGTGAAAGTAGCTTCATATCTTTGAAATAAAAGCTCATTTCCACCAACATTGAATTCTGAACCAGGAAATTTCCAATTTGAATCTCTGCTATCTACAGATGCAGCAACACTCATAGATTCAGCAGCAGTACCTGGAGCACCTACGATATAAGGTGTAGGTCCACTATTTCCCGCTGAAATCGCAGTAATCATTTTTGCTTTAGCTAAGTTCTTTAAGGCCAAAGAATAGAGGATTTGCGGCTTTCCATAGTTTCCACCTAAAGATAGGTTAAGAACATCGAGACGGTCTTCCACATCGCCGTCACCGTTAGGGTCCATTGCCCACTCAAGGGCCTTAATGACGATAGTATCTCGAGTTCCCCCGGCTTTCCCAAAAACTTTTAGAGCGTAAAGATCAGCTTCTGGGGCAACCCCGGAATAAGTATTAACTCCATCACCAATACCGGCAACGGTACCCGCAACGTGAGTCCCGTGACCTTGCTCATCGATAGGATTCTTATCTGGCTTAGGAATCATATACTTCTTAACAAGTGGACCTGAAGCAAAGTCAGAACCACAGAAGTCAAATCCACCTTTTACTTTTGCATTTGGAAAAAGAGGAGTATCTGCAGCGGGATCAACCGATCTGTAGTCTGCAGGATCACCTGATCCTCCTAACATCTTATGGGTATAGTCTATACCTGTATCGATAATCCCAACTTTGATTCCTTTTCCAGTGATTCCAAGTTCGTTGTGGGCACGATCACCTTGGATGTGAGTCACACTTGTAACTTCACTTTCTTTTTGGGCCTGCTTAATGAGTTGATTTACTTCTTCTGTCGTAAGCTTGGTTACTGGTCTTTCAAATTCCGTTTCTTTTTGTACGGAATTAACCATTCCTAGACCTTCAATCTGATCATAGAAATCAACAGGTACGGATAGGGCAAGAGCATTAATCGTGTACTTATAAGTATAAAGGAGCTCGGCTTCTTCTGTTAGTGCCTTTGCAGCAGCGAGGGCTTCTGTTTGTTCTTTAGCAATAGCAGCAGCATGATCTTGATCAAGAATGAGCTTTCCCTTTTCATCGTATTTAGAACTTTCTAGAAGGGCAGGAGTTTTCAAATGAACAAGAACGACTGCGTAGTCTAGACGCTGATAGCGATTAGCAAAAAGTTTATTTTCAACTAAGTCGATCAAGTCTTTAGGTCCAGTGGACATAACAGAGCTTTCTTTAGAGCAACCGGTTAAGGCCAAAGTTCCCAGTAGAGAAACTTTTAGGAGGTTGAGTAAGGTTTTGTTCATTTTCATTTAGTAGACTCCCTAGAGTTCAGTGATAGACCCAATTAAGGGCGATGATCATAGCTGGAGGGACTTACTTATTCAATTTATCAAGCAGAACATTAGGCCATCATCTTCTGACATACGTGCTGCATAAACAAAATAAGGAAATCCCATCTCCAGATATTTTCGCGTGGAGCAAATGTAGCATAGATGGGGATGGATTTATTTATAACGCATTGGGTCGGTAAAGATTATAGAACCCTGTAATAATTATAAGGGCTTAACCTTTTGAATATAGGCTACAGCGTTGTGACTATGTAAGGATTCCCAATGCTGGATATAAGCATTCCAGTCCAATATTTCTTCTTTAGCATCAAGGGTCTCTGAAAGATGTCTCGCCACGTGCTCAACAAAAATCGGGTTTTCACCATTTAAAATAGCAAATGCTTGTTCATCCAGTCTTTTTACTAAGCTTTGAGTTTCCGTAGGAATAGCCCGCCTTAGAAGCTCAACTAGGCCTTCAATCGTTATGGCCTTTTCCTTGGTGAACTTCACCTGGACACGGGCATTGGATCTTTGGCTATGGGCCGTGGCAATACCATTTCCTTCCGTTGTCTTTCCTAGTCGAAAATCTTCTTCATATTGTTTGGCCATGGAAAGGCTACACGGACATGTCGAAGAATATTCATAATCAAGAGTGAGAAGAAAATCTGTAACCCCATCTTTATTTTGAGAGGCATTGATAATGACATTGTAGTATTGCCAGCCCCAATTATCACTTTTTAAAGAGGGTTGTTTGAGGGGATATTTAAAGTGAAGATCTAAATAGGACGTTGGAATAAGGGCTTCATCCTCAAAATCTCTTAGATCTGTGCGATAGCGAGTCAATAAGCTCTCAATAAAGTCATAACTTATAGGCGCTTTAGTCGCTTCCTCTTGGAGTATGGCAGGGAAACGGCTCATATTAACACCGGTCTTATGACCCTCAAGAGAGACAAACATAGAAACTTCTGAGTCGTGATTCATTACTGAGCCATCAGCGTGAAGATAGCTTAAAGGGATTCGAAATCTTTCGATTCCCACTTTTGGAATCGATATATTGTGAGAACTTGGAAGCTTTTGAAAGTCATTAAGGCCTGTTTCGTCTTTAACGGCACAGTCCATAACATCTTTACCAATTTGGGTTTTCTTTTCATTTTCTCTTTGGTTATTTTGATTATGAGAAGCGTCTCCCATAGAGGAATCCTGTTTTTTATAGTTTTTAGTTTTTGTTAGCATCATTATACTCCGACTCAGAGGAAAAGATTCCTCTCGCCACGAATGTATAGCATAAATACGTAGTTTTATAACCTATTTTAATAGACTCCTCTCTTTATATTGGGTTACATTGCCCATGGCAAGGGCTTTGTCATAGACGATTGTCCAAACGATTTTGGACAAAGCTAGACCAAAGAATATGCTATAATAAGTTACTCTCTTAAATATTTATTGAGAGGGAATGGACTACAATTTAGGATTTTGAGCAAATGAAAATTTCACTATTTTATAAGAATGTAACCGTACTCGATTATGCTTACTTAGACGACCACAAAGGGGTTGTCGGAGATGCTCTTAAAGTTCATGTGGAGTTCATTGGCAAAACTGATGAAGAAGGTGTTGTTTACGACTTTAGCTATGCCAAAAAGAAAGTGAAGGAAATTATTGATAGGGACTGTGATCATCGTTTAGTTGTACCAACGGGCCTTATTAATACTATTGATAGAGATAAGACAGTATTCACTTACACTTATGGGCTTAATGATGAAAAGATTGATTATCAATGTCCACGCCAAGGGATCTGTGAGCTTCCCTTTCATCATGTAAATAAAGTGACTATCGCTTCTTACCTAGAAGAGGTCATTTTAGCAGAAATGCCTAAAACTGTTTCTGCAGTAAAAATAACTCTTGAAGATGAAAGTTTTGGAAAAGTATCAGACCAAGGAATAGAGAAGGAAAAACCAACTTTTCACTATACCCACGGGCTAAAAGAGCACTATGGAAATTGCCAACGTCTTTTTCATGGGCACAAGAATACCGTAGATGTTTACATTAATGGAACTGAGTCTTGGGAATGGGAAAACTATTTAGCTTCTGATTTATTTAAAAATAATATTCACTTTTGTAAGTGGGAAAATGTTTTAAATAAAGAAGAGGTTTTTAAGTATAGTGCAGGCCAAATTCCTAAAGGAGTTGTTAGAGAACTCCCTCAGGTCGAAATCGGTTATACTTCCGCACAAGGGGAGTTTAAGGCCAAGCTACCCGGAAAAGAGGTCTTCTTTATGGAGAGTGAGTCAACGGTAGAGAATTTATCTATGCTCTTTGCAAATATAGTGAAGGAAAAAGTCGGTACAGAAAAGAATGTTACAGTTAGGGCCTATGAAGGGGTCGCTAAAGGGGCCATCACCTCTCTATAAGATTCAACAGCCCCAAGATAATTTAATTATTTTGTAAACGATCTAGAAATTAAAGCTCTTCACAGTAGATATCTGTATCTTGGATTGTGGCCACTACGCTTCCACTAAGATCAGAAATATATCCATAAGAATTTCCACCATCACAATAATCCTCAATGGTATAAATCATATTATATGTTTTTCCATTGAGTGTGATCTGGTCTTGTGTCAAAGCATCTTCACATGACTCTTTATCAAATTCTCCAATAATTTCTACCACTGGCGATTTCCCCATTAAAGTTTCAGAGAAAAGGGGCTTTGCCACTTCTTCTTGAAAATTTAAAGCTTCTACTTCTCTTACGCTGAAAATTCCAACATATTCATCTTGAGTTACTTCATTTAGCTGAGTGCAAAAGTCACTGGCTTGAGAGGAAGTGATTGTTAAAAGTGCTACAAGAATCATTTTTGTGAATTGGTTTGTAATGGCCATTTTTTTCTCCTAAATCTTTATTAATGAATAGGGATATAGCACCATGAATATATAGAGAAAAGGATATGGGTAAAAAAGGGTCGTTTATATTGTCTATCTATATATTAGATAGATGGTAAGGCCTATATAAAAAAGCCTCCCTAAGGGAGGCCATTTGTACATAAATTTTGAAGTCTTTAAAGCTTAAGCAGCTTCTTGGTCAGATTCTACTTCTGGAGTAGCTTCTGCTGAAGTTTCCTCTGGAGCAGCTTCTTCTTCAACTGCTTTTGTTTTGATATGAGCACATGTTACAAGAGCTTTCGACTCATCTTCTTGATACCAAGTACATCCTGCTGGAGCTTTTAGGTCAGCAAGAGTAATCTTATCACCAATCTGTAGCGCAGATACATCAATTTCGAAGTATTCAGGAAGAGCATCAGGCTTTCCTTCAATAGAGATAGACTCAAATTGGAGATGAACCATTCCACCTTCTTTTTCTCCTGGAGCAGAACCAACTGTTCTTAGAGGTACATCAATATGAGTTTTTTCATTTTTCCCAACAAGTTGGAAAGTAACATGAAGAAGTCTGTTTCCAACTGGAGTATATTGAAGCTCATCAATTGAAGCTTTAAAAGGTTGTCCATTCCAAGTTACATCAAACATGGAACCGCGATGCCAATGATGAGCATGCTTAGTGTGAACAAAGCAAACACCTGGCTCAATTGAGCGTCCGTGAACTGCTGCTGGGACTAGACCTTTGGCCCAGTAATGGTCTCTTTGTTTATTGTTCATACGAGTTTCGTTACGTTCTGTGAGCTTTAGCTCCATGAATACCTCCTTGTATCCTTAAGGGCATAGTAATAATGCCTATTTATTTTACCAAGGATATGTGGCTGTGCGGCAGTGGGAAATTTGTCCCTATTATTCATCTTTAGAATCAGTGATTTCAGTAATTTAGGGGGGTGGTGCTCACTTGAGCGTATTGGTATATTTACAGGGATTCTTTCATCATTTCGATCTTTAGTTCATAGTGACCTATGTCCCAATTTTCAAAAAAGAAATTTAAATTATTACTGATTCTCATTCTTGCTATGGGAGTCTCTTCACCAGTTTTTGCACTCGATCTTCTAAAGGGAGAAGCAGCTAAAAGATTATTCAGCGAGATCTTTAAGCAGGGTGGGGATATTTACTGCACGGCCCATTATTGTAAATTGAGTAGTGAATGTACCTTTAATAAACTTGATCTAAGTACTCCAAAATTCTCATGTACCATTAATAATGAAATTCAACTTGATTTGGATGATTCACAAAGTTTGTTTCGATCTCTCTATAATTCTGCTCAAACAGCTGATGGCAATTGTACGGCCCACTATTGTAAACTCGTTTCCGTTTGCGAATATTGGAAATTTGGAGATGATCCTTATATCTGTGAAATTAAATAAAAAAAAAGGCCCTCGTAGAGGACCTTTAATATTTGATTAAAGACTATTTAAATATTTTCGCCAGTTTGCTGCGAGCTTCTTTCCTGATTCGTAGCCAGAGGCCTTATCTAGAACGTTAAGTGCTGTTTTGTATTCTTTAAGTTGAATAAGACCAACAGCTTTCTCAACAAGCACTTTTCCTAGCATTTCTTTTTTTAGACCTTTCTTAATGGCCAAATCAAAGTACTTAATTGATTCTCTAAATTTTTCTTTTTCAAGATAGAGTCTGGCCTGAAGAGCGAATAGTTTACCATCATCAGAAAGCTTGGCTGCTTTTTCTAAGACAGGTAGAGCATCATCATACTCTTTGGCCTGAATTAAGCAATTGGCAAGAAGCTCATAATTCTTCTTATCACCTTTTACTTTCTTATTCTTAATGGCAGTTCTTAGAATTTGACTTGCTTCAAACGGTAGGTCATTGGAAAGATAGAGGCTCACAATATTTTTAATTTCACCTTCTTCTTCGAGGAGGTTAAGCATCATGGCCAGCTCTAAAGAACTGAGGGCCAAGAGACCTTTATTATTACTTAGCAAGCTTCCCGCAAGTTGACTCCAATAAGACTTCTTACCGTGATTAATTTCTACAAGCTTATAAAGAAATTCAGCAGCTTCTTTATAACGCTCTTTTGTGTAAAGAAGACTAACAGCAAAGACAAGCCAATTTTCTTTTGGCTTCTTCGACATGTTGATGGCCTTCATCACTAGCTTGAGAGCTTCATCTTTTTGATTCTTATTGTAATGAATCGTGGCCATAAATACATAGGCATCTGGATTCTCTTCATCAGAAAGAGCAAACCAAGTATTCAGTGTTTTTTCAGCTTTCTTATAATCTTCAGCTACGACTTGAAGCTGAGCTAAAGCAAATAAACTTTGAAGAGTAGGTTTATAAGGTAGAGCTTCTGTATTTAAACTTTCTTGGAAAGCTTTTTTGGCTTCTTCATATTTTTCAGATTGGGCATAGGCATAGGCCATTGTTTGCCAAGCCTTGGCTAATTCAAAAGGACGATAATTATCTTTCTCAGTCATCCCTTTGAGGATTTCAATGGCACCCGCTCTGTTATTCTTTGCCATCAACTTATTAGCACGCATAAGACGTCTTTGAGCACCTTTTGAAGTTAGACCTGGCATTCTCGACTTTAATTTCTCTTTGTAAGCTGGAGTTGCTTCTAGAGCGAACGCTTGAGTGCTTAGAAAAGAAAGTAAAAGGAGGCTAATTTTAAAATATTTCATAGGAATAAACCTTTTTTCTTATCTTCTTAGTTTAAAATCAAGTTGAACCATAAGACCACGTCTTGGTTCTGGCTTTCCGTCGACTATCTTAGGCTGATACTTCCACTTAAGAAGTGCTCTCTTTGCCGATTGATTGAAAAGACGAGGTGGTTTTGCATCGATAATTGATACATTTTCAACAGCACCTGTTTCGTTAACGTCGAATTTAAGCTTAACCCAACCTTCCTTTCCAGACATGGCTGCCTTTCTTGGATATTGAGGTTCGATACGCACGAGTGGCATTACTTCGCGATCACCACCGCCTCCGCCGCCACCTACTGCACCACCAAGGTAGGGACCATTTCCAAAGGAAAGAGAGTCCGAAGCTAGGGGAGAAGTCATGGCCATTTGTGGCTGTGGAGCATCAACTTGAGAGTTAACACTCATTTTAGGCATATCAGGTGCTTTTTGAGGTTTTGGTGGTTTCTTGGGCATGGATCTTTGTCTCGTTTGAAGACTAGATTGAGATGCTACACGAACAAAGTCTATAATTTGTTCATCAGCAGAGCTTCCTAGGTCAACAGGCTGAGAGACCAATGTCGCCATGATATAGAATAGGACGAGAGTTACGGGGAAGCCAAGAACTAGCGCCGTTCCGTAAAGTTGTCCTTTTGATTTCAGGGCCATGCTATTTTCCTCTTTATGCTTTAAGTATTACTTTTTTAAGTAAGCTCCTCATTTGCAAACTTAAGATCTTTAATCTCGTGAGCAATGATTAATGGAGCTTTCCCTCTTTTAATAACAATGAAACAATTAACTACCTTGAGTAGCTGCAACAGAAATGTCTTTTACACCTGCTGCTCTAATTTGATCCATTACTTTTACTAGAATTCCTGTCTTGCTATCTTTGTCTGCTTGGACAACGATAGAACCTTCAGGACTTTCAGCGTGAAGTCTTTCGATATTGGCCCTAACCGAACGAATATCAACATTACGCTTATCAATGTAGACGTCACCATTACTTCTAATCGCTACGAAAATAGATGCTTTTGGCTTTTTCTCTGCAGTAGCAGCACTAGGTCGATTAACTTCTACACCGGCTTCTTTAACGAAACTCGTGGTCACAATAAAGAAAATAAGCATGATGAAAACAACATCGAGCATTGGGGTTAGGTCAATCCCTGCTTCTTCTTCTGCACTTGCAAGTCTTTTCTTTCTCATACATTTTGTCCTATAAAATTAAAATCAATGAAGATTTTATTTAATTCAATTTTAAGCTCTAAAACTTTTTAGAGCTCTTAAAACTCAGGAGTCATTTCATCTTCAATGAAGGCCTTTGCTTTCTTAGCTTTTCCTTCAAAGAGAGAACCAAAATAGAGTCCTGATAGGGCCGTAACCATTCCGGCCATGGTTGGAATCGTTGCCATTGAAATACCTGAAGCCATGAGCCTAGCATTACCTGTTCCCGTGAGGGCCATGACATCAAAAACAGCAATCATTCCTGTTACCGTTCCTAAGAGTCCAAGTAGAGGACATAGGGCAACAAGAGTTTTAATGTAATTGATATTTTGCTGTAGCTCAGAGTTAACCTGTGAAATTTCACATTCACGTATTTTATGGGCATACCAACTTTTACGATCTTCTCTTGCTTTCCAAGATTCAATTGTCTTCTTAACAAGTTCTGGACAACGGATCTTAAAGAATAAGACCCGCTCCAAAATAAGAAGCCAAAGAATAAAGGTCGTAAAGAAGATGAACTTCAATACGTCACCACCTTGGGCTAAGAAGTCATTAATGGTTTCTAAAAAATCGTAAATCATTTTTAACTCCAGTTCTTTTCCCTTCGTACTCATACAGAAGGGAGGGAAGAACTTATTCGTTATTAAGCTTTCTTCTCAACTCTTTTTGAAAGTAGACCTGCAGCCTGCTCTTCTAAAATGTGAAGAAGTCCTTTTGATTTAGATGAAACAACATTGTGTAAGAGCAAGAGTGGAATTGCACAAACAAGACCTAATACTGTTGTAATTAGGGCTGTCGAAATACCACCGGCCATTAGCTTAGGATCACCTGTACCAAAGAGTGTAATTGACTGGAATGTTCCGATCATACCTGTAACTGTCCCAAGAAGACCCATCAAAGGAGCAACGGCAGATAGAATCTTGATCGTTGGAATTCCTCTTTCGAGTCTTGGAGCTGTTTTAAGGATCGTCTCATCAAGTTTAAGTTCAAGAGTTTCAAGATCTTTATCCTTGTTATTCTCGAAAGCTTGAATGAGTTGCCCAACTGGGTTTGACTCATCAACAGAACCTGGATTGTTAAGTTGATCTTTGATTTTCTTTCCTTCTTTATTAAGAGTAACCATTCTCTCTGCAACAAGAACAAGTCCAAGAGCAAGAAGACAAAGAATAACGTAACCAACAACTCCACCTTGTTGAAGTCTTTCCATAAGGCTTGGAGCTTGAACGAGCATTCCTAGAATAGCACCACGAGAAGGATCGAGACCAAATGCCTCATATCCAGAATTTGCATCTTCAAGATCTTCGATCATAGAAAGATACTTTCCTTGAGGTTGACGTGGGAGTTCAAGAATCTGGTTCGTTTCAGACTGATAAGAAAGATACTTTCCATCAGCTACGAGGTTGAAAGCACCAACACGTGTAACCGTCTTTTCTGCTTTCTGACCATCAGGAGTAACCACATTGGCCTTAAATTTTACAATTTTTCCAGACTCTGTAAGTTCTCTTTGAATTTCGTAGAAAAGTTTCTCTAAGTCAGCTGCGTTTGGAAGTTTCTTTCTTTCCGCAAGGTTGGCCATAAACTGATCTCTACCAGGGTATTGAGCACTGATATTTGAGTTTTGGAATTGACCTTTGAAGTCTCCAGCGATTTGCTTAACTACACCAAACATCTCACCAAGGTTACCTTTGGCAATACGTAGGCTGTTTTCAAGTTCACCAACTTCTTTTTCGTTAGATTCAAATTTCTTCTGAAGTTGAGCTGTAATGGCTTCAAGTCTTTTAAGCTCTCTCTTTTGAGCTGCCAAAGCAGATGCTTGTTCTTTCTTCTCTTTTAAGAACTTAGACTCACGAGCTGAAAGTTGTTTCTTATTTTCGATACGCTCTTTCTTTACCTTCATAAGAAGTTCATCAAGGTTCTTAGGAGTTCCTTGAGCAAAGATTGTCGCGCTTGATAATAGGGTTAAGGTAAGGAGTAGTGATCTCATTTGGCGTCTCCTGCTGCAAAAATGGGTAATTTAACCAATTGTGGGGCAGATTGCTTTCTCGCCATTTTGATGGCCTCTTGAATACTCTTTCTGTAAGAGCCATCAAGTTCTTCCCACTTACGTGTTTGGTTATTGAAAAGACCAGACTCTTTTCCATCAAGAGTTTGGTACATAAAAGCAATACGACCAATTCTTAAATAGTCTACAGTCTTTTCTGCACCATCTGCTTTACGGATTCCTCTGTAAGCTTCGATCGTACGACCATAGTCATTTTCAATTTGGTAAGCTTCTAAGATGTGACGAAACTTTTCTGAGTTTGAAACATCGGCACGGTTAAGAGTCGCTTTAAGGTCAGAAACTCTCTTTGCTCTTTCTTCAGGAAGAAAGGGGATATCAAGATTTACGATTTGCTCGAAATTTTGAACCTTTTCAACCATCATTGGAACAACTTTCTTAGAAGTGTCAGTGATTTCTTCAATTTGTTCAGCAATACTGATTTTCTCTTGTTCTTGAGTTGCAATGATTTTTCTTAGTTGATCATTGTAAATTTTAGCATTTTCAATTTGCTGAGTTGTTTGGCGATACTGTCTTAAGAGTTCCTGAGTTTCGTCAGATAACTTATTAACTCTTTTTTGACTTTTTTGAGCATCTACCAGTGCTTTACTTTCTTCTTTCACTACTTTTTTAGCTTTATCTCCACTAGCGGCAAAGCTGGTGGAGATAAGGTTAGTAATGAGTAAGGCGTAGATAAGTGATTTCATAAATTCTATCCTTTTTCTCTCTTATTAATTCGTTCTCTTAGAAACGATATGTGTAATTGGCAAAAATACGTCTACCGATATTGTCATACAAGCTGTAGTTTAGCTGGTTGTTAATATCGAAGTGATCAAGTGGAGGAGTAAGACCAAGAAGGTTTTTGATACCAATAGATACACTAGAGTCAATACTTGCGATGTTGTATGAACCTTGAAGGTCAACTCTTGTGTATGTGTGTTGATATCTGTCATGCTCTCTCGTTGTTGGGTTAAGAGACATGTAGTTCTTAGCAGTTGTAATAAACATAGCTGTAAAGTTTAAGTCTTGAGTTGGACCGTAGTTTACCGTTAGATTATTTCTCCAGCGAGGAGCACCACCGTAATCAAATGCTGATTCAGATCCTAAACCTGGGAAAAGTTGGTTTTCAAATTCGATCATATAAGAAAATTCGTTTCTTAGAGTAAATGATCCAACTTTTTCGATAAAGCCATTGTATTGTAGACTGAAGTCAACACCAGATAGCTTTCTTTCGTCTAGGTTAAGAAGTTTAGAGTTGATTTCGCTAATACGACCATTTGCATCTCTATCAACAGTAATACCGTAGTTATCAATTAACCACTGTCTACCATTTCTAGCTTCAGCTCTAGTCACACCACGGTAGTTAAGACCAACAACGTTTTCCATTTCAATATTCCAGTAATCAATACCGATACTGAAATCTTTTGTTGCTTGAATCACTGTCCCAACAGTGTATGAAGTCGACTTTTCTTCTTTAAGACCGTCGTTACCACCACTAACAGCTCTGTATTGTTGAGGCTTACAAGCTCCAGCTACACCCTCAAGACAAGCCTTCTCATCAAGAAATGTAGGAGAACCAGCACTAGCAGAAGCATAGAGGTCAGTCATATTTGGAGCCTTGAAACCTGTACCGGCAGAAGCACGGAAAAGGATTTCAGAAATAGGCTTATACATAAGACTTACTTTAGGATTGAAAGTATCACCAAAGTCAGAGTACTTATCGTAACGTCCAGCAACTTGAACATCTAATCCTCTAATAACTGGAATCGCAAGTTCAGCAAATGCTGCAGTTACGTGTCTTGTACCAGCACCTTCAGAACCGGCACCACCACCAGCTACTCCACCTTCAAGTGAAAGAGGGTCATATTTATCAGTATAAGTTTCATAAGTATGTTGTCCACCAACAGCAGCCGATAGAGGACCAGCAGGAAGGTCAAAGAGCTCACCGTTAGTTCTTAATTCAACATAGTCTAATCTTGATTTCGTTTCTTGCCATGGCTCATACTTTGTTCCAGAAGGAAGGTTACAAGGCGCACCTGGCGTAAAGATATTACAGTCACCACTTTCGATTGCTGAAATAAGTGTTTCACCAACAGCATAACCACTTGGACTTTCACTATTTCTTTCAATTCTTTGAGTACCTACAGTTAGATCGGCTTCCCAAGTGTCTCCAATATATCTTCTCACACCTGTGTTAACACCAATAGACTTTGTAGTCATTTCGGTATCACGTGGCCCTAAAATAAGTGAACGCCATTTTACGGTGTCGTAGTTTGTAGAAGTATTAGGATCCGTAACATCACTTAGCTGAACTGCTCCAGGAGCATATCTGTACCAAGTTGTTTTATGAGTAGCATTTACAAGAGCATGAACTTCTGTAAGCCCATCGATTTCATATCTAACATTTGAAAGAAGGTTGACTTGTTCAACAGTTGGAAGCTCTGTTGAGAAAGAAGTGTAGTCGAAAAGACATTGGTCTTCTTCAGCACTATAGACACCACCAGCACAACCATCATCGGCAGGCTCAAAACCAGAACCAGAATCTACGTTTGGAGTTGGTGAATATGTTGATTCCCCGTCATCACTCCATTCTCTGTCGCGACTCCAGATCTTTTGGTTTTTACGATATTGAAGGGTAGAGATAACATTGAGTTTATCTGTACCAAAACCATAGAGACCACTTACAGTAGAGCGTTCCCCACCATTTTCTTCTGGCATTTCATGGCGAATACTAACTTCTCCACCAACATAATCTTTTTTAGTAATAATATTAACAACACCACCAAGGGCATCAGATCCATAAAGAGCAGATGAAGAATCTTTTAAGATATCAATTCTTTCAACAGCTGCCATTGGAATCAAGTTAAGGTCAACTGAACCTGAGATACCGTCTTTAGCAAGTCTTCTACCGTTTAAGAGAACTAGAGTTCTAGATTCACCAAGACCTCTTAGAGAAACACCTGATGTACCACCAATTGATGATCCTGATCTCTCTCTACGAGAACCAAATGAGTTGGCCGACATTTCACGAAGAACGTCAGATACAGAGTTGTAACCTGTTTGATCAAGGTACTCTCTATCGATAGTTTGGATCGGTTGAGCTCCTTCAAGATCAACTCTCTTAATATAAGATCCGGTGATCTCAATTTTTTCTACTCTCTCGTCTCCAGCTTGGGCCATGATCATACTTGGCGCTGCCGCTAGAAGAATAAGTGATGATGTAAATTTCATACTCTCCCCAGGTTAGTGTGTGTTGGAGCCATTCTGCTCAAATCTTAATAGTTCAGTGGCTTTCAGGACTTTTATTAATTAATAAAAGGGGTCCCCTCAGTTGCCGTTTTTTAAAACCACTAAAATATCAAGTCATTAGAATGCCTGATTATATTAGTTTATAATTTGGGCCATAATTTTAGTCTGGTAAGTTTCAATTTGTAAAATTATCTGAGGAAATTATTTGGAATCATAAGACTTTGTTAGATTTTGATGCTTGACCTTTTAGAGAAGCCCATTAAATGGGCTTTCCGGTGCCAATCTGGCTCCATAAATTTTAGAAAAAGATCTAAATTTAAGAGTGATGCTTTGCGCTTTTGCGTAGTGACATTAAAGATTATAATCAATAACACACTGCTTGATGAACATTTTTTTATTCGTTTCTGGCAAAATAAAGATAATTTTCCGTAAATAAAGTGAAGGATATGGCCAAACATAGTTTCAAAGAACTTCTTGAATCTCTTAAGAGAAAGAGAATGTGGATTAATTTTTTCTTAGGATTTTCGGCCGGACTTCCTATTATGCTCGTTCTTTCCTTAGTTAAAATTTGGTCCAGAAGAGAGGGGATAGACTTGGGAACCGTAGGGCTCTTAGGTTTAGTAGGGATTCCCTATTCTTTGAATTTCTTAATGGGCCCTTTTGTAGATAGCTTTGAAAATAAGAAAATAGGGAGGAGAAGAACCTGGTTATTTGTCTCTCAGGCCGGTCTCATTGCCACGATGTTTGCTCTTAGTTTTTGCTCACCTACAAAATCTATCGAGATGGTAGGGTTTGTAACTCTGATGATTGCCTGCTTTGGGGCAACTCAAGATGTAGCGATTGATGCTTATAAAAGGGAAATTTTACCAGAAGAAGAAATTGGAATGGGGTCTTCTTTGTATGTCTATGGTTATCGCTTGGCCATGTTGGTAACAAGTGGTGGTGGGCTGTGGCTAGCAGACCCTGAGACCTTAGGATTTAGCTTTCAAGAAGTTTTCCGTTTTCTTTCTCTTGTTATGATTGCTGGGCCTTTAACGACTTTCTTTGCTAGTGAGCCAGTCGTTCATGAGAGAGCTCCTGCAGATTTAAAAAGTGCAGTGGTAAATCCCTTAAAAGATTTTTTAACCGTTCACGGATTAAAGAGTGCTCTATCTATTTTAGGATTAATTTTCTTCTATAAGTTTGGAGACTCTCTAGTGGGGGGAATGTTGGGAACATTCTATGTCGATATGGGCTACTCCAATAAAGTCATTGCAGAAGTTACGAAGGGGATAGGCTTTTTTTCCTCAATGGCAGGACTTGCTGTGGGGAGTATTGTTATCTATCGCTTTGGTGTTAAGAAGAGTCTCTTCACTTTTGGCATTCTTCAGTGCATCTCCACCTTATGCTTTATTTTTCTTACTTGGGAAAAATTCAAAGGAGGTTGGTGGTCGTTGGCTTGGGTTATTGGACTCGAAGACTTTAGCTCGGGAATGGGAACTACTGCTTTGATTACATTTATGTCTTCTATGACCAACAAAAAATATACGGCAACTCAATATGCTCTCTTTGCGAGTCTTGCAGCTCTGGGGAAAACACTCTTTGGAGGCAGTGCCGGTTTTTTAGTGCAGTCTCTTGGTTATGCAAATTTTTTCTTGATGGGTTGTCTCTTGGCCATACCGGGTTTAATTCTCATCTTCACTATAAAGAGACCAAAAACTTCTCCCATTATATGAAAGACAAACTCATGTTATAGTTACCTCATGGCCCAAAAAATGTGGAGTTTATTTAACTCCAATCAGATTCTTAATTATTTAAATCAGGTTCTTGAAAATCAAGCTCCCATTACCATTTGGCAGAGCTCGACTCAGCAGCTTTTCCAATTAAAAGGCAATCTCACCGTTGTAGATGAAAAGAAGTGTACGGTATCTATTGCAGAGAATGATTTTGAACTTCATGATTCTGAAGGGATTTATTTTCATTGTGAGGGTGTCGATATCATCTTTAAGAGAGAGAAATTCTCATACTCTTCCTTGGATAATTCTCTAACTTTTAAAACCCCAAGTGAATTAATGCTTAAAGAGAAGAGGCGGATTGATCGTTTTCGCTTTAAGTATCAAGACTTCAAAGATGTAACCTTTCTCTATGGTACAAAGTCAGATGAGGAAGGTGAGAAAAAGCCCTCGGTAACTTTTACCTTAATTGATCTCAGCATTGCTGGTCTAGGTTGTATTGGTGAAAGGAAGCAGGTAGGTCCTTTACAAGAAGGAGATGAGGTTGAAATCATTCAGATTTCTGATCAAGAATTAGAAGTTAAACCTTTGCAGGCAAGAATAAGGTCTTTCCAAGATTATGATCCCAAAGAAGGGGTTCATATATCGAGTAACGAGTCGAAGCATATTCGCTTAGGACTTGAATTTGATCAGGCCATTGATAAGGTTCAATTTGAGTCTGTTCAATCTATAATTACTCGTACTCAAACGAAGACAAAGGGACTTGATATCGACGGCTTCAATGGGCTAGGGGAAACGGAGATGAAGCGAATTATTCGAAAGGCTTCAGAAGAGAATCCCGTTTTAGCGGCTGAGCTCGTTGAACAATCGGAAGATATAGATCGCCTAAGATATATGACTTCAGAAATGAAGACCATCTTCTGGACGGAAGTCAATAAAGACCTTTTGGCCCAAGCACTACGGGTTGCCTCTAAAGAATTAATTTACTCTCTCTTGTCCGATGTGACTGATAATATTAGAGAAGAATTCCTCGAAGAGTTAGACCGCCCAAAATCCTTGTCGGCCATTTCAAAGGCCCAGAGAAAAATTTGTGATTTTATCCATCAAAGAGAGAAGGAAGGGCGATTTGTTCTATCGGCTAAGGGATATATCAAGTATGTATGACTTATCTTTCTTATTCTTTTATTAATTTTTTCTTAAATTCAATAGTTTATATTCATAGGCTAAAGATTCTCAACTTTGTCGGTTATCTTCTTGGTGTTAAAATAGCTATTAATGAGTGAACAAATGTGGAGCCTTGACGAAGAAGGCCGGATTTTCGAATTATTAAAGTCTGTGGTGGAAAACCGCAATTACGTCAATGTATGGCAAAGATCGACAAAGAATACGACTCAAGCCCGTGGCGTCATTAAAGATCTCGATCGCAGTAAATGTACCATTGCCTTTTCAAAGAAAATTGGTAGGGACTTCTTTGTAAATGGGGAGACCTTGTATATTCATTGTGAAGGGATTGATATTATCTTCAAAAAAGAAAACTTTTCTGCAGATGACGGTACTGTTGTTTTTAAAACACCTACTAAGTTATTGGTGAAGGAGAAGCGAAGAATTGAAAGGCTTCGTTTCAAATATCAGGACTTCAAAGAAGTAGAGTTTTCTTTTTCCAAAGAGGGAACTCTTCATAAAACGAAGCAAATGCTCATTGATATAAGTATTTTAGGTATTGGCTTTATCGCTCCAAAGAGTCTCGCTGCTAATCTAGAGGTAGGGGATGTCATTACCATTCATATGATGTCTGATCAAAAGCTTGAAGCTGAGTCGTTTAAGGCAAAGATCGTGAATCGTATAGAGAATGAAGAGCGAGACAAGTATTCCGATGATTATATCAAATATGGTGTAGAGTTTGAAGAGCCTTTAGAGATTGTGATCTATCAATCGAAGGATCTCGTTGCGCCAAAAACCCAACGAAAAAACTCTCTTGTTCCCAGTTCCTAATTCTTAATAAAAAGGCATTCTTTTCCTATTCAAACTCTGACATGAGTTGCCCCTTACAATAGTAAGATAGTAAAAAAAATTTAGGGGGCAGGGATGCTTAGATCATTGAAGGTAGGAAGCCTTTTCGTTGCTGTGTTTTCAACAGTTATTTCTCCAATCTTTTCATCTTCGTTACAAGCGAAGAAATTTGAAATACCACCATTGAGTGAATCCTTTCACCAATGGGGAACTCCAAGTCGGTCGCTATTAAATCCTGATAAGGTGAAGGTTGTTGTCTGGAATATTTTAAAGGCAAAAGAAGATGGGTTTGTGAAAGAGTTCAAAAGCTTTGGATCGGATACAGATATTTTCATGCTTCAAGAAGTAGATAACTCTGAAGAATTCTTTCAGGCCTATAAGGCTTATCCCAATCATCAAATTCATTTTGGTACTTCTTTTGATTATAGAAGAGGTTTGTGGGGAGATCGCTATCTTTCCGGAACAGCGATAAGTTCAAGAGTGGATGCTCTTGATAGTGGCATGTTGAGAACTAAAGATTTAGAGCCTTTTGTAAAAACTCCAAAAGTTGTAACATGGGCCCTTTTTCCTGTTGAAGGCAAGAAAGATCTTCTGAGTGTTAATATTCATGGTTTAAATATGACGTCTAATAAAGACTTTATTAAACAACTTAAAGACTGTGAAAAAGTCATTCTCGCTCATGATGGACCAGTCATCTTTGCAGGAGATTTCAATACTTCAGATATGGAAAAACTGAATGCTATGTGGACTGTCGTGTGGAGGACTAAACTCAAAGCTGTTACCTTTGAAAATGACCAAAGAAAGAGATCACGCTTTAGTAAGATTTTTATCGATCATACTCTAGTTAGAGGTGTTGAAGTCATTGACTCAGAAGTTTATTCTTCACTAGAGTCATCTGATCACAAGGCAATGGGAGTGACTTTTAAAGTTCTCTAATTAACAGTGGAAATTCTGGCCAAGGATCTTTTTTGAACTTCAGATATTCATTCCAAACAGATGTTGGAAAAAAAAGAAAACATAATGAAGACTTTCTGGAGTATGAAGATGCACTAGGTCTTTATATTGTCTGTGATGGAATGGGTGGACATCATGCTGGTGATATCGCAAGTAAAATGGCGGCTAAAGGTCTAAAGCAATTACTTAGTAAAGATTTACAACTGGCAAAACTCGTTGAGAGTAAGATTGGTCCCTCTGAGAGAAAAGAAGTGGTTGAGATTCTTACGAAGGCCATTATTAAAGTTAATCAAAAGATCTATCAGTACTCTCTAGAACAAGGCAGTGAGACCGGGAAGAATGCGGGGATGGGAACAACCCTGGTTATGGCGCTTAAAGCTCCTAATGGGGTTTTTATCGCTCATGTAGGAGATTCTCGAGCGTACTTGATTAGAGCTAAGAAAGTACAGCAATTAACAGAGGATCATTCCTTTGTTAATGATCTTTTAAGGTCTGGTCAGATTTCAGCACAAGAAGCCGTTAATCATCCCCATAAGAATGTAATTACAAGGGCAATGGGGATTAGTGAAGGGGTTTGCCCCGATGTTCTCTTCTATGAAGTAATGGAAAAGGATATGATTATTCTCTGCTCTGATGGCCTTCATGGTTATTTCTCTAAGAATGATTTTCTTCGTTTTCGACAAAATTCAAGTATTGAAAATATAAGTAGAGAAATGACTGATTTCGCTCTAAAAGCAGGTGGCTCTGATAATATAACTGTAATGAGCTTGGAGTGGGGAAGTCTTGAAGCTCCTCCTGATCATCCTAGTGATATTACGGTTCAAAATAAAATCGAAACTTTAAAGAAAATCAATCTCTTTAAGGCCTTGACTTACAAAGAGATAACTCAACTCTTAGAAGTGATTCACATTTCTCATGTTCAAAAAAATGAAACTCTTATTGAACAAGGGGCCATTGGCGAGGATATGTTTGTCATTCTAAAAGGGGAAGTGCAAGTCATCATTGATGGACAAGAAGTGGCATGTTTAAAACCTGGAAACTACTTTGGTGAAATGTCTTTAATTGATAAAAGTCCACGCTCAGCAACCATTGTAAGTAAGGGACCTTGTAAATTGATGAGGCTTGAAAGAGAAGAGCTCTTTCCTTTGTTAAAGAGAGAACCCCGGATTGGATTAAAAGTCTTTTGGGCCTTTTTACAAACCATGAATCAAAGACTACGGGATAATAATAAGCTCCTGCAAAATATAGGGCCCCAATCCTTATCAAAGAATTGGGACCTCGATCATATGGATTAAGAAAGATTTAGCTGAAAAACTTTTCTAAATCGTCAGATCCGCCAATATTCTTTCCATCAATATAGACTAGAGGATAGGTTCCAGCTCCTCCTAGACTTCTTAGAGTTGAAGTTCTCATGCCTTTAATTTCAGTATATTTCATACCTCTCTCTGTTAATAACTCCTTGGCCCTAAAGCAATAAGGACAGCCTGGCTTAGTAAAGATGGTCACTTCTTTTGGGCGTTCCGATTTTGGGTTGATGTAATTGAGCATGGTATCTGCATCAGAAACTTCAAAGGGGTCTCCCTCAACTTCTGGTTCGATAAACATTTTTTCAATAACTCCATCTTTAACGAGCATACTATATCTCCAAGTTCTAGGACCAAATCCAAGATCTTGCTTATCTACGAGCATTCCCATTCCTTTTGAGAACTCCCCATTACCATCTGGAAGAAAGGTTATGCTCTCGGCCTCTTGTCCTTCCTTCCAAGCATTCATGACAAAAGTATCATTAACTGAGAGGCAGTATATTTCATCTACTCCATTCTTTTTGAACTCATTTGCCAAGTCATTATAGCGAGGGAGGTGTGTTGAGCTACAGGTAGGGGTAAAGGCCCCAGGAAGAGCAAAAACAACGACGGTTTTGCCTTTAAAAAGCTCATCCGTACTCCAGCTTTTCCATTGTCCATCATCTCTTACTTGAAACTTCACTTGAGGTACATTTTGTCCTTCACTATTTTTTAATTTCGTCATCCTATTCTCCTTTTTTGTTATCATTTCCAATGATTAAAATTAATTGAATTTTTCTCTTTGCTTTTTCTTATATTCTCTAAAATGTAAGCGAGTTTTACGGTTAATATCATCCATAGAATCAACTGCCGTATCCCAAGCTGTGTAAATCTGTTTCTTAGTATTGGCCCTTAAATCACCTGCGATATAGAAGTTCTTTACTGAACTTTCACCTTTATCATTAGTTAATACAAAGCCTCTTTCGTCTACATTTGCCCCTAGGTCGGTGGCCAATTTGTTGTAAACCAACATCCCAAGGGAAACAAAAGCGAAGTCGGCTGGAATTAAGGAGCCATCACAAAAATAGAATCCTTCTAAAATACCTTTCTTGGTATCTCCTTTGATGCCATCGATCCCGCGGGTTTCAATGTCAATATGATAAAGATCAAGCAGTTCTTTGAGCTCTTCAGAAAATTGAGTTTCTTTTCCATCTGTTAAGAGAGTTATATTAAAAGGACGGTAACGTTCATAAAGAAGTACGGCCACCCATGCTGCACTATCACCGTGACCAATAATAGCGACCTCTTTTTCAAAGGTGTGGTGACCATCACAACGAATACAGTAATCAACGGCCTGGACATTGGAGTAGGGGAAGATCGTTTTTATACTTCCTTCTATTTCTGGTTGAACGTCCATAACTCCTGTTGCCATCACTATATGATCGCAAAGATATTCATTTCCTTGATCATCTAATAAATCAAAACGCCCATCTTTTCTTTGTTCTATCTTTTCAATAGATAAATTCTTTTTAAATTCAAGATTATCAGCAAAGGGACTTTGTTTGATAAAATCTAAGGTCTCTTTATTGGGATCATTAATGCCTTTTTTATAATGAAAAAAACCAGGCATATTTTCCACTTTCGTTACCCACTGGGCCCTCGATTTTTTCTTGTCTTTGGCCTTACCTCCAAATAAGAGAACCTTATCATTGTTCAATACTCCTCTGAGCGCGGCCATCATACCTGCAGCACCAGCTCCAATCACGGCAGTAATAGGTGGTGCATAGGTCTTATCAATCGATTGCTGCATAGGTTTCTCCTTTCACTTAAGCATCAGTTGCTTACAGGATAATTATCGCAAATCTTTTGATAGAATTTAATTATTATTTTTCTATGGGTCGATAGTTGGTGGCTATATTTGAGGTCTGTGGATTGAGATTACAATTACTTATAGTATTGTTTAATGGGCTGAACTTAATAAATTTTCCCACATTCCTTCGGGCAAGGTACCTAATTCATTAATTTCTTGGGACTGAATTTTGTGAATCATTTGAGTTTGGTCCTCCCAATAACTTACTTTCTTATAATCAGAATTAAAGGGACCTTCGATACTCGTTACCATAATGATAAGGCTTGCCAATGCTGAGGCAAGACCTACGGGGGCGATAACAGTCAGAACTTTTTCTCTTAAGATTTGAAAGAAGGGCCTTGATTTTTTCGCTGGAATATCATGGACATTATTATCTTTTATTTTATTAAATTTCTTATAAAAGTTTTGATCAAAGTTCTTTGATAAAGTGGGTCTATCCATTTTTTCTTTGAGCTGTTTTGAAAATTGATCTTTCATGTTGCCACCTTTATAGGGGATTTATTCTTTATTACCCCTTCAATATTCTTGCGGGCCCTTAGTAAGAGCGCCTTTACTGCATTGACCTTAAGATTCAATATTTCAGCGATTTCTTCGTAAGTAAGATCACTCGCTATTCGCAATAGAATCGCCTCTTTCTGTCTTGGTTTGAGCTGACCTATCGCCTGGTAAAGGATTTCTTTTTCTGCTTTCTTAATGAGAAGGGACTCGATCTCAAATTCTTCTGAGTTCACCGGTATCTGATCTATGCTTTGGTCAATTTTGTTTTGGGGGGTGTAGTCGATAGGATTCTTCTTTCTCAATTCATCAATGGTGAGGTTTCGAGCAATGGTCCAAAACCAAGTTGTAAATTGAACTGAAAAATTAAAGCTCTCTCTATTCTTATATAACCTGAGGAAGGCTTCATGGGTCAGTTCTTCGCTTAGATTTTCTTTTCCAGCAGTCATATTGAGGATGAAGAAATAGATGCGCTCTTTATAGGTTTCATAGATTTCAATGAATGCCTTTTCATCTCCGGCTTGGAAACGTTGAATCGTTTGAAAACTTAGTTTCGTAGATTCCTGGTCATTTGGGTTCTGAATAGGGGCTCGAGATTCTTTTATTCTCATTACTTTATTGTACGTTCAAATAAGAAAATTGTTACGATTAAACTGACCCCTTTAAATGGTGTTATCTTTCCTATATATGAGTAAATCAAGAGATTTCGAATAGTTAAAGAGTCTTTTTGGGAGAAAAGAAATTCAATAAACCTCTTGTGAAAAGTGGAAAAGAAAATATTTTAAGTTTATGTAATGACTAATCTTTCCTACTGATCCAGTTAAGAGGACCTCCATTTAAAGGGGTCAGTTTACTAGGATTTCGAGTAATCGACGGGAGACTTTCTTCTAGGATAGAGGTGGGTACAGATAGGGCACTTGATACCCTTACAGAATCTAGCCTGACAGTATTCACGGCCATAATAAATGATCTGCAGATGAAGTTTATTCCACTTATCTTCTGGAAAAAGCTTCTTACAGTCCTTTTCGGTTTGAACCACATTCTTGCCATTAGTAAGACCCCAAAGTTGGGCCAAACGATGAATATGGGTATCAACGGGAAAGGCCGGAACACCAAAGGCCTGGGAGACCACAACGGAAGCGGTTTTATGTCCAACTCCTGGTAGACGTTCAAGGGCCTCCATATCGTTGGGAACTTTTCCGCCATGCTCTTTAATGAGCATATCTGAGAGTATCCAAATCGCCTTGGCCTTGCGAGGAGCTAGACCACAGGGGCGAATAATATCTTCGATCTCAGAGACATCGAGTTTTAGCATTTTGGCAGGAGTATTGGCCCTTTTAAAAAGATGAGGTGTGACCTGATTGACTCTTACGTCAGTACATTGAGCCGAAAGGAGAACGGCAATGAGAAGGGTGTAGGGATCCGTATGATCAAGAGGAACGGGGAGAACAGGGTAGAGTTCTTCTAGTTTTTCTACAATATAATCGGCGCGCTCTTGTTTTCTCATGCGAATTTTCTTTCCTCGTATCTATTATTTCTTAACTTCCCAAGTCGTTCCTTCGGGAGAGTCACTGATTTCAATTCCTAGATCAAGTAGTTTGTCTCTTGCTTCATCGGACTTGGCCCAGTCTTTCTCTTCTCTGGCCTTATTTCTTTGTTCAATTAAAGATTCAATTTGAGAGGGATCAATTCCTTTTTCTTTAATAAGGATTTGATCAAGTTCTCCTAGAAAAGTTTGGGGTTCTTCAAGAAAGAGGGCAGATACATTGGCCCATTTAGCAATCCAGTCCTGGAAGGCTGTGGCACTTGCTAGGGCGTTAGGATCTTTCTTTTTCTTAGAGATATTTTGGGCATTAAAAACTCGAACCACTTCAAAGATATTGGCCATCATTTCTCCAGTATTGAAGTCATCATTGAGGGCCTTCTTTATTTTTCCATCTGCTGAGTTCATTGCTTGGTCTAGGGCCTTATAAGGTTTTCCAGACTCGAGTTGTGACTGCTCAACGAATTGTTTGGCTTCACGTAGAGCTTTGTAAACACGGGCAAGGGCCGAAACTGTTTGATCAATCTTTTCTTCATTCACATTGAGCATGGAACGGTAGTGAGAGGAGAGCATAACGTACTTCAGAATTTCGGGATGATACTTATCCATAAAGCTACGGGCCGTAATGAAATTACCAAGAGACTTACTCATTTTCTGATCTTTAAGATTGATAAAGTTATTGTGCATCCAAAAGTTACAATATTTTTTACCGCTACATCCTTCTCCTTGCGCAATTTCATTTTCATGGTGAGGGAAGATGAGATCAATTCCACCACCGTGAATATCAATGGACTCACCAAGAATGGCCTTGATCATGGCAGAACATTCAATATGCCAGCCTGGACGGCCAGCTCCCCAAGGAGACTCCCAAGAAGGTTCACCTTCTTTGGCAGGCTTCCAAAGAACAAAGTCACCTGGGTTTCGCTTTCTTTCGTCAACATCAACTCTTTGACCTGCTTCAAGTTCATCGAGTTTCTTACCTGAGAGTTGGCCATAAGATGGAAAGTTATCGATGGAGAAGAATACTTCGCCGTCTACCACATAGGCCTTTTCTTTATCGACAAGTCCTTTCACTAAGTCGATGATATCGTCCATATGCTCGGTTACTCTAGGATTCTTAGATTGGGGACGAAGCTTAAGGCGAGCATAGTCTTCTTCGAAGGCCTTAATGAATTCAGCCGTTAATTCACCTGGCTCAATTCCTCTTTCATTTGCTCTTTCAATAATTTTGTCATCGACATCAGTATAGTTATAAACATAAGTAACTTTATGTCCCGACTCTTCTAACCAATTTCTTACGAGATTGAAGAAAATAGCTCCTCTAAAATTACCAATATGAAGATAGTCATAAACCGTGGGTCCACAGACATACATTTTCACGTGACCCTGCTCAATAGATTCGAATTTCTCTTTAGTTTTGGACAGAGTGTTATATAGAGTTAATGCCATTAGTTAATCCTTTCTTATTCTTGTAGATAGAGGCTTTAGGTATTTATTCTCACAAAAATAACTAAATCTCACCGCTGTATCGGCATTATAACGGAGAATTCGAGCTTTGATAATCTTTAATCGGGTTTGAAATCCGCTATTAAGAGGTTATATTGTTAGAAACCACATGGATGTAGGTGAGGAGTTGAAGTCGTGTCCCAAGAATGGATTATTTATCTTGTTTTGGCCCTAATATTTTTAGTGATTGTACTCGTAGGGGTTTTGCTTTTTCTAGGGTACAAAATTCTCAAGTCACAAGGCGCAGTTTTTCAATCTGATCATCGTGATCGACTCAAAGATCTATCGCCTAAGAGCGAATTAGCACAGACGAAATCCGTATCTCAAGCAGCACCCCTAAATATTTCTAATGATATTTCCAAAGATTCAAACAAAATAGAAATTCTTCCCGAAGCTCCTAAGCACTACTGCTTTCATCATCCTAGTGATCATGCTGCTGGGGTCTGCGCCATCTGCCAAAATGCTTTTTGTGACGAATGTATTAAAGAACATGATGGTCTTTCCTTTTGTGAAGATCATTTTCGATTATATCTCTCCCATGATTGGGATGAGCTAGATACTATAAAAACGAATCCCGATATTCCTGAGTCGGCCTTACCTTTATACGACTTTAAGAAATCCATTTGGGAACTTAAGAAAACCCCTTCCATTTTATCTACCCATTATAGGATTAATATAGAGGGAGACTTCATCGAGAGTTATGTGAAGTTAGTGGTAAGAAAAGAAGAATTAGACTTATTAAAAAATCAATATCAGAAACTCAAACAATAAGGTCAAAATATGATTGCAGATCTTCTCTTAAAAAATGGTGAAATCTATAAAGATGGTAGCCTGCAAAAAAAAGATATACTAGTAGAAAAAGGGGTCATCACTCGAATTGAAGATTCGATTGATCTCAGTGAAAAAGAGGTCTCTAAAATTCTCGATCTCTCTGGACAACAAGTTCTTCCAGGTCTCATTGATTCACAGGTTCACTTTCGTGATCCAGGATTGACTCATAAGGAAGATTTGGAAACGGGTTCCATGGCAGCTGCTCTTGGGGGAGTATGCACTTTTTTCGAGATGCCAAATACTACGCCCCCAACTACGGATGAAGCATCTATTAAAGAGAAAGTCGATAAGGCGAAAAAAGTCTCCTATGTTAATTTTGGTTTCTTTATGGGAGCGACTCAACATAATTTGGAAGAACTTAAGAAGGCATCTGATTTAGAGGGCTGCTGTGGAATTAAAATTTTTCTGGGTAGCTCTACAGGCTCACTGCTTCTGTATGAAAGAGAAGCTTTGATCAATGTTTTTAAGAATACGAAAGGAATGATTTCTTGTCACAGTGAAAACGAAGATATGTTACGTGAAAATATTGCGATTAGAGATAAGGCAACCACGGCCCATGATCATCCTGTGTGGAGAAATGTAGATACGGCCCTTTCTTCAACAAAGCGTTTAATTGGACTGGCCAGAGAGGCGGGAAGAAAAGTACATGTCCTTCATATTACGACTCGCTATGAAATCGACTTTCTTAGAGAGAATAAAGATATTTGTACCGTTGAAGTTCTCCCTCAACATCTGACTTTAAATGCTCCTGATTGCTATGACCAATTGGGAACCTATGCTCAGATGAATCCACCTATAAGAACAAAGGATCATCAAGAAGGGCTATGGGCGGGAATTCTCGATGGCACTGTTGATGTTATGGGAAGTGATCACGCTCCTCATACAAGAGAAGAAAAAGATCAGGGCTATCCAAAGAGTCCTTCCGGTATGCCCGGAGTCCAAACGATCATTCCTCTTATGCTCAACCATGTTCATGAAGGAAGGTTAAAACTCTCGCGCCTAATGGAGCTTATGGCAGAGAGGCCGGCTGAACTTTGGAATCTGAATAAGGGGAAGATTGAAATTGGAAAGGATGCTGATTTTACCGTTGTAGACTTAAAGGGAAAATTTACCATTAAAAATGAAGATCAAGCTTCGAAGTCTGGATGGACTCCCTTTCATGGTAAAGAGATTACAGGTAGGCCAACTCATACAATTGTGGGTGGGGTAGTTGTGATGAAAGATGGAGCAATAGTGGCCCGTGCCGGGAAACCAGCTCTATAGAATTGAATCATTAGAAACACAAAAAAAGACCCTCTTCCATGACTTACGGTTCGAAGTGATGAGAAGAGGGTTATCTTATTTCTTTAATGTCATCCTGATTGGATCAGGTTCTTTAAGCAAAAAATTTTAGGGTGAATTCCCCGGAGGTCCAACCTCTCCGATAGAGAGTAGCTTAAAGAGTTCCCGGTTTGAAATCATGTATCCTCCAAATGAGTGAGTTTACTTCAAAAACAGGGTAGTGTTAAAAACGCCTCCTTCTAATTTAAGTTTTTAACCCTGATAAGGGCATTATAAGCGATGATCTTTTTTTATCCTACTTTTTTGCTAAGGTATGGTAATCACTCTTTGTCAGTTTCAGGATGAATTTCTAGGGTGCATACGAATAGAGGCAATATTGGACTTTACCTACATAAGTTTGTGTTTTTTCGAAGAAATTATACAATGAATTGAATCTTTAAAAGGTTAAATACATATGAATAGATTTTTGGGATATGCACTTTTGGCCAGCATCCTTTGCTTAAGTAGTTGCCAATCAGACCGAAAGAACCCGACAAATAAAGAAGGTGCAGAAAACTCTGTAGCCGCTGAAGACAGTAAAGATACCCTTTATAAAAAGGGAGTCTGTTTCGATAAAGTGATAAGCCCCTATGTATATCAGATTGCTTCCGTTGAAGGGGAGAAGATCTTTTATTTTGCTCTCGATAAGCCCAGTAAGGAAGTTCTAAGTGCAACGGTAGAGAAGCTTTTTCAAAGCGAAGATCCTTTTAAGATTGTAGCCTGTCCTTAGCTTATTAAGGTTGAAGTTTCCGACTTTTCTTTCATACTTTTTTACTTTTCACTAAATTAATTTTTATCTTATTCATTATCCCGCATTTTTCTTTCATAGATGGGACAACCCATACAGCCACTAAAGCAGCAACTGGTGAGGGCTTCATCCTCTGCTATTGTGTCGTCTCTCTTCTCTATAAGTCTGTAGGTTGTGCACTGATTGAAGAATACATTCGTGACTTTATAGGCATTCTTATTTTTATCTAAGGGATGAGCGAGGGTTCCTAGGGCAAGGGAGAGCTTTGCCTGATGAGCTTCATCGTGATCGTCAAAAAGAATGTAGTGCTCGTCCTCAGGCACAGACTTATATAGTGGGGTCAAAAGATAGAGTTTGACATGATTTTCTTTTTCGTGAATGACCAATGTGTATTCTTTCATAGCAGGAATATATCAATAATTAGGACATAACGACAATTCTTAGGGAGAGCTAGGTCTTCTTTCACTTTGATGACCAGCATCTATATTGAGGAAGTGCTCTGTATTACAATTTGTTCCACCTGTTACACACTCGGCAAAGAAATCACCTAAATCTTCTTCTGGCTCTATATTAGAGAGAACGGTGATACGACCTCTTTCTGAAACGATTTTTTGAGGATAAATACCAATTGGTGCCCTAAGGGGTTGAGAAACTTCAGATTCTACAAAAGTCATAAGTGCATCATCTACAATTTCATTCTTCACAACATCGGTAATGGGAGAAGTTACAATACCAACCAATTTACCAATCATACTTGCTAGGTTTGGATTTACATTTTCCATATCCGTAACAATTTTAGAGTCTTTTAAATGCGGTTCCATACAAACACTATTTCCACAAATTTCAGGTTCAAGCTCTACAGTGACATCCACTAAATTTTGACCGATAGATCCGGTGACCACATTATCGGCCTGATCTGAAATAAATTTACAGGCACCTCCTGCAAGGCTTCCCAAGGCGTTCACAAAGAAACCAAGAACTGGAATTTTAGAGCGTCTTTCACCGATGCCACATTTTTCTTGAGCATTTAATATACGAGTTTCACATTGAAGATCTCTTAATTTTATTTCATGTTTTTGACTTGATGAGTTCCAAGTGACTCTAGGAGGATCCTCAAAGCGACAGCGATTATTATAGTTCCCTGTTACACTTGAGCAGGTTTGAACTTCACCATTGTGGAGACAAAAATCAAATTGACCATCTTTTGCGAGCTTTTCTAAGAGAGCGTTAACGGCATCAATATTGAGAGTTCCCGAGAGGTCATAGGATTGTAGCTCTTCATTATTAACTTTAGTCGATTCACCAATGGAACCCACCCCTTGAGCACAAAGCTCCTCAGTTGCGACTGTGACTTCTGGACCACCGGATAATTCATTAAACCAGCGAGTGGAAAGTTCAAGTTCAAGATTTCTGTTTCGGTAGCTAATATTCTCTGCCACAATAGCGGACTTTGCCCTTGTCTCCTGAATAAGTTGTAAGGTCTTATCTTTGAGATCTTTCGGGATATGACCACCCGTTTGGTAGTACATATTATCTCTTAGTTGCTCAAGATAGGGGATTAACGTTTCAGAAAGATAATTTTGAGCATTTCTATCTGAGCTATTGGAACTTACACTATCAACATAGTGACTAATATTGCGGAGAATTTTATCCGTTTGCTCAATGATATGATCTTTATTGGGCATATCTCGAATATTTCGAACTTGGTTGGAAATAATACTATAATTACTCATATTCATAGATTGTTGTATTCGTTTTAAGCTCTCTCTATCTACTAGGTCTTGGGCATTGATAAATGGCCGACTTAATTCTGTACGAGTAATGGAGCCAAAATTAGAGGCGTTTTGAAGTTTAGAAATGGCTTCATTGGCCTTCTTCTTGGCCAAAGGAATCAAATGTTTTTCTGCTGTTTTGGCCAAGGCACCCATGACTGGTGCTGAGGCAGAAACACTATTATTAAAAGATTCTTGAAAATAGGGAAGAAAGCGAGATCGAATGAGCTCCTCTGTCTGATGAGCTTTCGCTTGAAGAAAACCGTCTTTTAAAGTTTGAGCAGACTGAACGACATCGTCTTTAAAACCTACAACTGCATCGGCAGCTTTTCTCCATAAACCATAAAGTCCACCGGCAGGCTCCTCGGCAGGAGCGGCCTTCATTTCTGCTTCTGATTCTTCTTTCCAAATATTCCACACCTGATCTAGATAATCTGCATTTGGATTTTCTTTGGTCGTATTTTCCTCTAAGTTAAGATCCACTTTTAAATTGCCTAAGTAATTCACCAGACCTTCTTCGGGACGATCCGACTTAGGGCGAGGAGGAAGACTACCTTTAATCTCCTTAAGCTTATTTTTCATAAGGTCCATGTCCATCATTTTCTTCATATTCTCAGGCGTAATATCTCCCACTAGAGTGAAGACATCTTGCCAACTGGACATAGAGAGCCAATCAAATTTTAGGGGAAGATCAAGATTGTCTTCCATAAAATAGAGAGACATATAAGTGAATAGAATTTCATCTTCATCAGCATTTTCTAAATCCATGTCGAGCATGGCCATTTTTGTTTCAAGCCCGATATCAGTAGGAACATCATTTTCTATGTGAACTAAGTCCTTTACTTGTCCGTCTAATCCAATCTCGCCATTAAAGCAGACCTTTGGTTTGGAAGGGGAATCTGGATTGACGAAGGCCCTAGCCCCTTTATGGGAAGTGGAGTGCCCTTTGATATCCAATTGGGCATCAACACTCATATCCATTTCTTCCACAGGAACGCATACATGAATATTGTCTCCCTCAACATCAACCTCACTATTGCCAAACTCAATGGCATTAAAAGTAAGGTCATCTATTTGAGCGGATATTTGAGACGCTTCTGAACCAATATTGAATTGAAAGGGAAAGTCTTCTTTATCAAGGGCTTCGTTGGCCAAATCTTTTAAGTCAAAATTATCTGTAATAGTATCAATCCCTATTCTTAATAATTTCTCTGTTCCAGTGTGGCTGAGACGAAGTCTTGCCATTTGGCCACATTGAAGAGGTATACAGGCTTCTCTAGATAGGCTAAGAGCATGACCCCCGGCCATACCCATCGATGAATGGAAAAGTAGACTCACTACCATCAGGTAAGCTTTCACAATCTATTTATCGGAGGTTGATAGGAATAATTGAGTAAATTTGTTGCTTTTAAAGGAAAAACCTTGTCTCATTTTATAAGTGACTGGAATTACAATTTAAGATTTTCGGATTTATATTTCTTTGATAAGATGGTGCCACATTTTTACAGACAAATGTAACGGGATTTTGAGGTAGATCTATGGCCAAGAAAAGTTTGAAAGAACAATTAATGGAAGCAGGGTTTCGATCCAATAAAATGGAGAACCATCGCCAATCTGCAAAGGGAAGGGAGATTAAGCAATCTGAGAAACATCAGGTTACTCGAAACTTCTGTGAACATTGTAGTCTCATTCATCCCGATGTTGAGCGCTACAAACACAATATGCCTACAACTGAAGCTGAGTGGATATGCTTAGTCTGTGCAGATAAATTGATGATAGATGATCGCTTTCGTGTGACTCAACAATCGGATATGTCTAAGAAGAAAATGTTCAAGCGCTACTTTGGCCAAACAAAAGACTTCTCCAAAGAACCTCAAGGGCGAGGATCAAGAATTCCTGGTCAAAAGAGGGCCAACGGAAATGTAGCCTCTCGGCCAAATAGGAATGATTCTCAACGTTCCCACCAAGGGAGAAAGAATAAGCCCAATCATCAGAGAGCTAAGAATTATTCCTATGATGATGATGGAGAGATTAACGGTAATCGTTAGTTGTCTAACTTAGTCGTGAGTTGATCTTATTAAGAGCCCCTAGACTTTTATGGATTCAACCCCATATTGAGAGTATCAGACAAGGCCTAATTCGCCTTGCTCTCTACTTTTAAATCGGAGGTTCATTATGCAAACCACTCACAGTTTGGAAAAGGTCGCAGGTTTGGTCATTATTCCTATGATCATGTCGTGAAGAAAATAATATCTGAAAATGGAGAGTGCTTTTATCACCAAGAATTCATCTCGGGAGATGAATGTGACTCTCTCTTTTTAGAGCTTAAGTCTGAACTTTCATGGCGCCAAGATCCCATTCAAATTTTTGGAAAAGAATTTTTGATTCCAAGATTTCATTGTTGGTATGGTGATTTTGATTATCAATATTCTAATATCACCCTTAAGAAACAGAGAATGCCGGCCGTTCTTGAAAAAGTCAGACAAGAGATTTCAGACTTTTTGAAAATAGAATTTAATGGTGTTCTATGTAATCTCTATCGTGATGGGCAAGATAGCAACGGCTGGCATAGAGATAATGAGAAAGAACTCATTAGACCGATTCATATCGCGAGTTTGAGCTTGGGAGCTGAAAGATATTTTGGACTTCGTCGTAGAGGAGAAACTCGAATGGATCAAAAGGTTCTTTTGGAAAACGGGAGTTTACTTTATATGGCCCATCCCTTTCAGGACCATTGGGAACATCAAATTGCAAAAACTAAGAAAATTACAAATGAGAGAATAAACTTAACGTTTAGAAGAGGATAAAAAATAAAAGATTCCATAACAAAATTCCTTTTTACCATGGAACCGGTGTGTGAGAATGTCCTCAACTTGATATAAATTTATTCTAGCACAAACTGGATTTACTAAAAGAAGAAAGTCAAAATAAAGTCAAAAAATCTTCAAATTTTACAATTGCAAATATATTTACTTTTATAAAAGGAAGAATGAATTTCCTCTTTTAGTTCAATCGATTCTTAACACATTGAACGGGAGAGCGATCTCTGTAAACGGGGTGCTGTTGCTTACATTGATCGAAGATATTTTCAGTGTAGCTTTTGCAATCTTGTTGATTAGAAAAACGAGATGATTTTCTATTTTTCATGCAAAAATAATCGAGATTTTGTTGGATTTCGATATTAAGTTCTTCCACTCGCGCATCTGATAAGGCGGGTTTCTCCGGAACAACTTTCCTTACTGTTTTTGATCTTTGAGGTTGGCTACGACGTTTGGGCCGTTGATAGCGACGTGGACGACGTCTTTTCGTATTTTGTCCTTTCTTATATTCATCCCAGTTCTTTTCTCGCAAAGTTCGGTAATAATTTAGAACTCTCTTTTGATCGTATTCTATATCTTTAAACTCTTGCTCTACTTCTGAAGAATAGGTCTTCTTAGTTTTAGGAGGCCTTGAGGTAGCGCAACTGGCACTAATAAAGAGAGTGATAAGAGAGATATAAAAGGTTAGAGAGCTTGTTTTCATAGGAATATTCTAGGATGAAAATTAGGATTCTACAAAGGTGAATATAATAGATTTTTTTACTTAAACTTAATGAATCAGTTATAATTATTCTATGTTTATAAAGCGCTTATTTTACCAGCAAGAGGGAAGTAGTTATATCCAGATTATTTTGGCCTCTACAGCTATTGCTGGTCTTGCTTTAGTGGGATTAAAGCTAGCAAGTGAGCAAAAAGAGCTGGCCAAAGATATATACGGAAAATATTTGGTCAATTACCTTCATCAAGAAATTTCGTATTTCTTAGCACAAGACAAAAATTGTCGGGAATCTCTCATCGGAAAAGGAATCGCTAAGGGAGAGATTACGTCTTTGAAAACCCCTTCACGCAAAGATTCTTTCTTTCCTGTAAGGGAGAAAATCCAAGAAAATGAAGTGGTCTTTTTTGAAGAGCCCGTGACGGTTAAAAGATATGAACTTAAAAATCGTATAGATGGAAAAGATGCTCAATTGGAAATTACCTATGCTCTAAAAGACGTAGTGATTCAAAAAAAAATTCCCTTGGATATTCAGTGGGATCAGAATCAATCGATTGTTGATTGCCAAGTTGTAGCTGACTTTAGTTTAAACCAATCTCAAGGACCTTGGGTTCTTGAAAATGAAACTCTAAAAACTCGTTTTGAAACTCTCCATATTGGAGATGCAAAATTAGAAGGGGAAGGGGTCGTACTGGAGAAAGGGATTTATCTAGAGCCTGAAAGTGACCTCACCCAATGTTCAAGTGATATGACTGGAGTCATTAAAAATATTAGAGGAAAAGGAATACGCTATTGTAAGAATGGAGCCTGGTATCCTTTTGGACAGCAAAGACTGCGAACTGATCACATGAATTCTTATACTCTTGGGATAACTAGAGCGGGAGCTAAGGTCATTAAGACCAATAAACATCGACATTGCTTTATTTCTCGACTTAAAAAGGACTTAATATCTGATGGATGTGAGATTAGAAGGTTAGGCGATAATGTTATGGAAGAGTTTGAAGTAAGGGCCTTTACTTCAGACTCAGCAACCTCTATGGAATGTGAGGTAAGCTGTGTGGATTAAGATAAGCTCGAGTAAAGGATTCTCGACTGTTGAAGCTATAGTATCGCTTGGATTTCTTATTATTCTGATTTTCTTTTCATGGCAAATGCTAGAAAAACAAAAAGAGATTGTCATAAAGTCGAATCAGGATGTTGAATTAACTTCGATAGTTTTCGATATACGTCAGGCCTTAAGAGGTGATTCTTGTACCCAGAACTTTTCCGGCCTAAGTCTTGATTCAGATAAAATAAGCTCAATTCGTATGTACGCTAAAGATTCACAAGATATAACAACCCTTTATCCCACGGATGAAAATTCTGAAGAGATGACTTCAGAAACAGGGATTAAAGTTTCTTCTTATCGCTTAGATCCTATCGGAAAGAATAATCGTCGTAGAGAAGGTATGACTTATTTAAAGATCGTTTTTGATCGCGGCCAGAAATTAGGTAAGGTTGTAAGAGAAATCAAAATTTATACAAAGCTTAAGGATTACTCTATTTCAAAATGCTCTTTAAACCCATTTTCAGAAGGAAAAGATCTTTGGAAGGAACAAGGAAATAGACTTCTTACTCAAATGAAATCATTGCAGATTAATTCAGATAAAAATATTGGAACCCTCAATATAAAAGGAGGAGTCTTCGTTCATAAGAGTGTGATTCCTTGCTCACGAGATCAAAGGGGAATGATTTTTTGGAATGCATCCGAGAATAGATGGGAAATATGTAAAGAAAGAGGTGAAGTTTCTCTGGAAGATGGACGTGTCTTCACTTTGAGTAATTTAAAAAAAATGGAAAGTGATGAAAGATAAAGGATTTTCTATCATTCAAGTTATGATCAGTATGGGCCTTCTAACAGGACTTATTGTTGCTGGTTTTAAAATTCTTGAAAATCAAACTCAAGTTGGGAAATCCTCAAGTCTCTATTTTGAATCCCTTAATATGGTAGATGAGATTAAAACGATTCTATCGAATAAGAAGGCGTGCGCTCTAACCTTTGAGAATAAGAGTGCATTCTATGAAACAATTGATCATATCTTTTCGGCAAACCAAGGAGAAGGAGAAGTTGAATACCGTGTCCATGTAGGAGGTAAACCTGCCTATGGTCAGTCCAATATTCTTCTAGAGAGAATTGAACTCAATGGAAATGCTCCGGAATTGGGAACGGAGAAGGGAACGACTCTTGTGAAGCTGACTTTTCGAGAAAAGGAAAGCAAGTCTGAGAAAGTATCTTTTGAATTTCCGCTTCACGTGGAAACCAATGAAATGGATCGCATACTAAGCTGTTTTTCTTTGCCGGGTATAAATGGAGCCCTAGGAAATAATGATGGTAAGAAACTATGGAGTCATTCTAAATCTAAAGCCGAGCATTTTATAAAGGCCAATAGTTCTCAAGTTCTAGTTTCCTCTGAATCTCAAAGGATAAATGAGATAGGCCAAGCAGGTTTAGTGGTGAAAGGTGGAATAAAAATTGGAGAAGATATTCACTGTGACAAGAAATATAAAGAATTGATTTCCTATCGCAAAGATGAAGACCACCTATACTGGTGCAATGATAATGGAGAATGGGAAGTCCTTGATCAAGACAAAGAGCTTGTTACTTCTTATCGTGATTTTGACTTTTCTCCTAAGGGCAAGGAAGTGAACACCCATGTCACTAGGGAAGATTTTCAATTCTGTGAAGTTAGAGACACTTTCAAAAGTCCTGGAATCTGCTGGGCTCGTGCCATTGAAGCTGAACAGACCTTAGGGAAATGGGAGCTGGTTTCTCAGTATTTAAGAGGGGAAGGAGTCCACTGCTCCTTCCGTTGTTATCAGTAATTAAAAACCATTTTGTAAGCAGAGAATGATCAACTTAAAAGAAGTTCCCAATAAACAAGTAAAAGTCGCTAACATTCCTACAATTCTTAGAGCATTAGGAGCTTGAAGCCCAATTCCAATTGCATGAGATAAACGTCCTATAATAAGAGCAATCCCAAAGAAGTGAAGCCATCCATTTGCCTCTTTACCGTGCTCGAGAAAGGACATCATAATAATGACAAGAGGAACATACTCTGCAAAATTGGCATGGGCCCTAATAGACTTTTCGAGTTGTTTTTCTTTTCCAGAGCCTAAGCTTTGTTTATAGCGCCACCTATTTCTAATCACATTAAAGCTTAAGATGATGTAAAAGAGAGTAAGAAGTGCTGCGTAAAATGGTGTGATGACTAACATTTTTAAACCCCTTATTGATATTCATCAGGAAAATTATTTGAGCTAGGGCCCTGACTCATTTATCATTAAGTTAATATTAGATTCACTATAGACTAAATAAGTTCAAAATAAAAAATGAAAATAAGGATGAAATTATGAGCAATCAAGGAAATAGGAGAGCAGAGATTATTGGGGTAGGGGCATACGTTCCTCCAAAAGTATTCACCAACTTTGATCTCGAAGAGATGCTCAATACGTCTGATGAATGGATTCAGCAAAGAACAGGAATTGTTCAAAGGCACTGGGTTGAAGGCGATATCGGTACTTCTGACTTGGCCGTAAAAGCCTCTGAAGAAGCGATTAGTGAAGCGGGAATCGATAAGAAGGATATTGATTGTATTATCTTTGCCACTCTTAGCCCTGATCACGACTTTCCAGGTTCAGGATGTTTTCTTCAGGCCAAACTTGATTTACCAGGAATTGCTGCTTTTGATATTCGTCAACAGTGTACAGGCTTTATTTATGGTCTTTCCATGGCCGATGCTCTTATTCGCTCCGGCCAATTTAAAAATATACTTCTAGTTGGTGCTGAAGTTCACTCGAAAGGTCTTGATTTAAGTCCTGAGGGAAGAAATGTTTCCGTTCTCTTTGGAGATGGGGCTGGTGCGGTTGTTCTTACGGCAAAAGAAGCCAAGAATGATGAGGACTCCCAATTATTTCGTCATAATCTTCATGCGGATGGTAGCTATGCCAAAGAGCTTTGGGTGGCGGCACCTGGGACGGGTAACGGACCTTCGCATCGCCTAAGCCCAGAGATGATGGAAGAGAAACTTCACTATCCCTATATGAATGGAAGGCAGGTATTCATGCATGCTGTAAAAGGCATGTCTCGCTCACTGACTCAAACTCTTAAAGAGCAGGAGATGACGGTAGACGATGTGGATCTCTTTCTCTTTCACCAGGCCAATTTACGAATTAACGACAAAGTCGGTGAAATGATGGGAATCTCCTCAGATAAGGTTTTCAATACCATCCAAAATTATGGAAATACCACTGCTGCAACTATTCCTATTGGAATGAGAGATGCCATAAAAGCAGGCGTTCTTAAGAAAGGAATGACAGTGGCCATGGCCGCTTTCGGCTCAGGTTTCACTTGGGGTTCTACGGTTATGCGCTACTAGTCGTACTTTCAGTTAGTTAGACTACTTTTAAGGAGGGCCATGTCCTCCTTTTTTCTTTTTTTCCTGACACGCTGCTAATCAGTCAAAAGACTTGAAATAATACTGGAATGTGTTAAATTACTTACGCTTATTAATTAAGGTTTTATAATTATTTTAAGGAGATACCCATGAGCGGTGGTCACTCGAATGTGAAAGTTGAAATTGATCCTAAAGGTGCTGAGAGAGCGATTCGTAAGTTCAAAAGAATGTGTGAAGCTTTCGGTATCACAAAAGAATATCGTGCGCGTAAAGAGTATAAGAAGCCTTCTATTAAGAAGAAAGAAAAGCTTAAGGCGGCGATGAAAAGAAATGCGAAGTCTAAGAGAAAAATGGAAAGTTCTAGAAAGAAAATCTAGAAACCATCCATTCTTTCGATTTTATAAATGCGCCTGTTTTTCAACAGGCGTTCTTTTTTTCTGCGTAATCAATAATCATTTGTCTAAACTCTAGTACCTTCTCAGGTGTATAGTCTTCAAGCCACTGCATATGATCCGGTGTTAAATCATAGATGAGCTCTTCCATAGCGAATTGAATGGCCTGCATTCCAATATAGAGATTTTTAAAGAAATCAAAGTGGCCTTGTTCGACAAAGGGAAGGAGTTCAGAAACATCCGCGTGATTGTCGCAGCTACTACAGCCTTCGCACCTTCCACCGGCCAAAATAAAATTTAAATGATTCTCTGTTTGCTCAGAAATCATTCGCTCTCTTTCGGCTTGGTCTTGTTCGAAGTTGGCAATGAGAGGAAGAGCGAGATGAGGATTTTCTCTAGCCGTGAAGAGAAGTTGCTCATAGAAAGTAGCATATAGAGAAGAGAAGATGACATCTTCAATCATGAAGAGAAAAACTTCTTCCTGTGAATTTGCTGTCTCTTGTAATTGCTTATAAGTATGCATCGCTAGGGAAAACGGATGATCGGTTCTTGATTCATCACTAAAGAAAGCCTCCGCAAAGGCCGGGCGCGATTGTTCTTTTCTTTCGCGAGTAAAGATTTTTTTTACCAATGACATAATTCCTTCCTTGGTTTGGGAAAAGTAATAGACTTTAAACGCGTCTATTGACCCTATTCATCGGCGCTTTGGCGCTTTCAATCAAGTCATTTAAGTTCAATGACTCAATGATAGCACAGATTTTGCCGGTGTTAAGAAAATTAAATAGATCGTATTTGTTAGGTTACTGTTTTAGTACACTTTCTAAATCAAGACCGACTTCCTTTTCTAGGTCTTTAAAAAGATACCAAAAGATAATTCCCACCATAATCATGCTGGGAACAGCGATAACAGGATAGGAGAGAAAGGTCATTCGTCCAATAGACTCTACAAACTCTGGAGTACCTGGTTTTCCCTGAAGGACGACAACGGCCAAAATGAAATTTAATAAGGCCGAGACAAAGAAAGTTAGTCCCAAGAGATAGGATGATCGAGTAAGACGTTTTTGAAAAACCCCGCCTAAATTCTTTTCATGATAGTGTTCGGAAATTTTATCGAGATCAATCACCTGACCAATCATAGAGCGAACAAATGGTTTGGAGGTTTTCTCTGTGGCGAAAACAAAGATTCCAATAAGCAAAGGAATGGATGTTTCTTTTGCGATCATCCATGTCTTATCGAGTTCTAATAAACCAATTCCCCCTGTAAGGAGGATACTTGCTAATCCAATAAGAGAGAAATAATTGACCTTACTCGAAGATATAAGGTCATAGATTCCGTAGAAGAAAGGAAACGCCAAAGCGATAACGAGACCATAGACCTGGCCTAGGTATTCAGGCTTGGAAAGTTTCGTCATGATCAGAAAGGGGATGAGTATATTAAAGAGTAGATTTAAAAGAGGGTTTTCTCTCTTTTCTTTTTTGACTCTTTTGCTTTCTGGTTTGTTATCTGGTTTAGGATTATTGATGACTTTGTCACTCAAAGGAAGTTCCTTAGTATAATAGTGGACTGAAATGCTTGTTTATTATCGTCTTACATTTGTATTTTATTGGGCCGATTTATTTGCCTAATAAGGATCAAAGAAGTCAGAATACTTTAACGGCAATATTAACATCCATCAAGGAAGATGAATATGAAAAATCTTATTTTAGGTGCAGCCCTTCTATCGGGTGCAACAGCATATGCTGCTCCAACTAAGTACATTGTAAAATTAAAAGAGGGAGCAAATCCTAAATCGATCTCACTTTTTAGTATGAAAAGTGTTCAAGATGTAACTCCTGTTAGAGCTTCATTTGGTAAATTCTACTCTCTAAAAGCTGAAGGGTTAAGTCAGAAGTCTGTTAGTCTTCTAGCTGCAGATCCTAATATTGAGTATATTGAAGAAAGTCAGACATACTCTATTGGCCCAGTGGCCATGAATAAAGAAGTCATCAATGATGCTAAATACAGTGATCAGTGGGGACTTAAGAATACAGGTCGCAACTCAGGTGGTTGGTTCTCTCGCGGGAAAGAGGGAGAGGACGTCAATGCAGAAAAAGCTTGGGGAATTACAAAAGGTGATCGCGCCCTAAAAATCGCCGTTATCGATACAGGTGTTGATTATACTCACCAGGATCTTAAGGCCAATATGTGGACTAATGAATTAGAGGCCAACGGAATCGAAGGTGTCGATGACGATGGAAATGGTTATATCGATGATATTCATGGTTATGACTTTGCAAATGATGATGGTGATCCTCAAGATGGTCATGGTCACGGTACTCACTGCGCAGGTAATATCGGTGCTAAGCATGATAGAAGCGGTGTTCGCGGAGTTATGGACAATGTTCAAATGGTAGGGATTAAATTTCTTACAGATAGTGGAAGTGGGGATACTCAAGATGCAATTGAGTCAATTGAGTACGCTATTGCTGTCGGTGTTGATCTCATGAGTAACTCTTGGGGTGGAGGAGGATTCTCTCAAGCTCTTAAAGATGCTATTCAGGCTGCCAATGATGCAGGAATTGTATTCGTAGCTGCTGCAGGAAATAGCAGAAGAGATAATGATACAACAGATTCTTATCCAGCAAACTATGAGATTGAAAATGTTATCTCTGTAGGAGCGATGGATGGATCTGGAAAGCGTTCAAGCTTTTCTAACTACGGTGCTGAAAAAGTTCATGTATTTGCTCCTGGATCAAATATCATGTCTACAGTACCAGGTAACCGTTACCAAAAAATGAGTGGAACTTCTATGGCGACACCTCTTGCTTCTGGAGTGATCGGGCTTCTTATGGCCGAAAATCCAAACCTAACTCCAATGGAAATTAGAGATAGAGTAGAAGCAACAGCAGTAAGAAATGGTCTTGTTGATCAGTATACAAGATCAGGAAGAATCGATGCTGAGAGGCTTTTACTCAACACCGTTAACTAAAATAATCTTTTCATTAATTTGAAATAAAAGAAGGCTCCTCAAGATTGGGAGCCTTTTTTATTTTAAGGATAGAGTGAATCTAAGCGTGTGCACTCATTGGCGATCTGGCTATTATCTAAAGTCGTTTTCCAAATTAAAATTTCAGCAATTTGACCATTCCAACCCTGTAGATTATTTTCCAACTCTTGACCAATGATGAGAGGGGCTTCCGTGTGGAGGTATCCAGCATGAGACTCTGTCTTCTTCAGATCTCCATTGAGATAATATTTTACTTGTGAAGAGGCTTCAAAGCTTACAGCAAAGCAATTCACGCCTGAAATCGTATTTGTACTATCACTAATAGACATCTGAGTACTTGCGATATCTTCCGTATCAATTTGCATCTGGTCCAAGAAATTGGTTCTCATATATAGAGGACGTGTTCCATCACCAGTATTCTTATTTAACAGAACACTTTTTCCCGAAGTACTTTCTTTTGCTGCATAAATGATGATCGTGAGATTTTCAGAGTTATCATATTCACCCTTAGGAAGCTTAAGATAACCAAAGTTATTCGAGCTAGAAAAGTTTAGAGTATTTACTGAAGTAATACTTGAACTCATATTAAAAGTTGGACCTGAAGAATCTTCATTGATGGCCACTATGGGCTTTAAATGAGAGGTATTAATTGTATTTCTCCAGGCCTGAACGGTATCGCTATTGGTAGCATTGGCTTCAAGACTTGGATCCGTATAAAGATAGCTGGATTTGGGTTGTAGCCATACCGCAAGATCATTGAGTAGAGGCTTTGTTGAATCGTCAATAAGGTTGGCAATGACAATGGCCGGATCACTTAGAAGGTCTCCGTCGTGGGCATAGAAAGCTATTTCAAAGGAATCGACTGTTTCCCCAACAGCAGGAGCCCAATTAAAAATCCCTGTTGTTTCATCAAAAGTGTAAGAGCTACCATTGTCGCCTAATACATCACTACAAGGCTGGGCAGTTGTGAGGGGATTGACCTTATTGTCGACAACTGTGTCGACAAAGCACTTGTAGGTAAGTTCATCATTTTCAATATCTTCAAAATGATCGGCTAATTGGATGAGTGAGGAATTGACCCCTTTTCTAAAAAGAAGGTGAGGTATCTCTGCGCCAGCGATAAGTGAAGGTGCTGTATTATCGGCAGATGGCATTTTAAATAGGGGGGACTCTGCATTGAAGAAGGTTAAGTGAGTGGAAGAACTGGAACCTGCAACTTTTGTTTTAAAAAGATGAGTTCTTTTATCGTTCAGTAAATTAGGAGCTATTTTTAACTCTCGAGTTGATCCCTCACAGTTCTCAGAGGGATAGAATTTATAAGAGATAGGAGTATTTTTTAAGATTCCACCGTGACCAGTGAGTAATTTTGGAATTTCAGCTGATGTTTCAAAGTGATTCTCATTTATACACTTTGAATAGATGAGTTCCTTGGAAGGTTCTAGATTTTGATGAGAAAGGTAAGCAACTTGATAGGAACGAATCCCATAAGAATCACCAGCAGATCCCCCTGATGGAATACAGTTTGCCGTTGTTGGGTCATCCAAAGTGTCAAAAGAGTTTTCCGTACAAATTCTTATACGAGGGTAACGAAGACCGGCCTTTTGGCAATTGTCAGTATTTACTTTTATATTCACTTCATTTGTTTCATCACTAATTCTAAGGTCTCCCCCTGCACATTCAGCTTCTCCCGATAAAGGATAATCTCCATTATAAGAAACGATGGTGTATTTCCATATTCCTAATTCCATTTCGACTTCAATCTTTTCCTCTGGTGGGAAATAGCGGGAAAAGCTAAAGCCATCGCTATGCTCTCCTGCAACTAGAGTTCCCCCTGAACCGTTAAGAAAAGACATATTCGAAACGAGACCAAAGTTGGCCGTAACCTTAGACTGCTGACCACAACCAACGAGGCCTGCAATCAAAATGAATAGAAATATTGGGAAAGTCTTTTTCATTCTATCTCTCGGTTTTCTTGAGAAGTAATAAATCTCTTTTCGGTTAATAGAATAAAATACTTTAGTATTCTGACATAATATTAGATACTTATATCTAGTATTACGCATTTATTAGCCCAAAATTATGGGCTATTCTACGTAGAGTTCCTAGCAATAGGGGAATTTACTCATACTCTCTCTTAGTAAGGATAAATTAAAAAATGAAAGTTCTTGTCACCGGTTATGGACCTTTTCTAGATCATAAGGAGAATCCCTCTCTTAAAGTGGCCCAAGAAATGGGAAATTATGACTTTATTGATTACCAAGAATTGCCCGTTGAGTTTTCTCAGTTGGATAATGCGCTAAAGAAACTTGAGATTAAAGAAAAGAGTTATGATTTCATCTTCTTATTAGGATTAGCTGCCTCTCGCAAGAAGGTAACTCCTGAAATGGTGGCCCTAAATTGGTGCTATTGTCCCGGTCGCCCTGATAATGAAGGAAAGGTTTTTGAGCAAGGAGAGTTACTGATCCAAGAGGGAGAGAAGGCCATCTTTTCAAGCTTAGATGTGGAAGGACTATCTCAGCATTTAAATAATTTAGGGATTCATTCGGAAGTGAGCTTCACCGCAGGAACTTATGTTTGCAATGCTACTTATTACAAAGTTCTCTTTCATTTAAGGGAGAGTCAAGCCAAGTGCTGCTTTATTCATATTCCCCCTGATGTCGAGGTCAAAAAGCTAGCTTTGGGCCTTTATAAATATATAGCTGAATACGAACGTAAAGAGCCTACTCGCTAATATACCATTCAAAATCAAAATTGATCTTACCTTCATCGATAAGAACTTTATGGATTTCTTTGGTCCAGATCTTCTTACTAGGATTCCATTTGAAACGCGCCTTTGCGACTTTATTCTTTATGGCATTAAATTCTGTAACCGCTACTGGATCTTTCCAATTTGGTGCTTTTAATGCGGCCACAAGGGTTTGTTTTGGACTCTCTGCAAGCTTGATCATTCTTTGAATATTGTAGGCCTTTGCAATCTTTAGCATGGAGAGTACATCGGTTACGGCCCTATGAGGAAAGGGATTAATAAAACCGTGTGAGTGCTCAAGTAGGGCCATGGATCGACCGGTCATTTTGCGAGGAAATTCAATATCGGTCATAGTATCAATCCACACTTTCTCTGGCATTTCTAAACCGTAGCGAGAGAACATGGCCCTTAACATTGGAATATCGTAGGAAGGTCCGTTGTGGGCCATGAGATAATCTGCCTTTTCAATAAGGCCTTTAAGTTGCTCGAGAACGGAATGAATTTCTTGGCCTTTAGCGCCCCATTTTTCTAGGAGTTGATCATTGATCCCTGTGATCATTTCCACTTCTTCAGAGATGGGGAGATGATCCACTTCATTGACGAGCTCACTTAGGATTTTAACCGGTTGTCCCTCTTGCCAGTCCCAGAGCACGGCTCCAATTTCAATGACCCTGTCGGTTTTAACATCGACACCTGAGAATTGGAGGTCCCTATTCATGCCTTCAAGATCGATTCCTAAAATAAGGGGGGATGATTGGTCAGACATGGGGAACTCCTCAGTTTATCCCTCTTTTTAGTTTGTACTTGATAACTTCTAGCTTCTTACTATGAAACAGTGAGTTAGGAGGGCGTCAATTTTCAAAAGATCTTTATCTAATAGTTTGAGGTAACTTTCAAGGCATAGAGCATAGGAAATACGGAGTTAAGGGGGGGAAAATGACAATTTTTGCCAAAAAGTTAACATCTGGCCTACGCATATCTGGATTTTTTTTCTATACTAAAGTGAGACATTCTGATTGATTGGGGTTTGAATGGTTCTCTCACTCTTCCTAAGGAAATTTAATTTAAATGCGCCTCTATATTATTCTCATTTTCACTGCCGTGGCCATGGCCTTTTCGACGGGTTATATCGCGCTTTTCTTACAGGGAACTTATCAAGCAACCCCATCCGATATTCTAAAAATAGATCAGGTTAAACAAGATTTCCAAAGAGAGGTCGAGCCTCGATATATCATTAATTTTAATTCCCTCTATTTCAGTGAAAATCAATTCCAATTATTAGATCCTCGTTTTACTTTCAATCAAAGAAACGTCTTCAAAGAAGACAATCGTTTTGGAACTTCTAAGAATTGCGACGTCCCTTTCTCTGATTTACTCAATCAAAATAATTTCAACAAAGTTTGGATATGGGAAGAGTTTCGCTGTGGAAGAAGGGCCAATCTCCCACGAGAATTCTTTATTCAAGATCCGTTTATTCACCCATCAGGTCAAAGTTTTGCCTATCTCGCATTTCGCTTAGGAAAGAATGATTACGATAGTCGAGCTTGGGTGATGGCCCATCTCCCTTTCTTTCATGTGAGTGAATTAAAAAAACTTAAAAGAGAGTATGGACAATTAAGAGGTATCTTTGAAATCTTAGAAGGAGTAGGAGAACAAGCCCTTAATGATCTTATAAGAGGAAAGGGGACGATTCTTACCAGTGAATATCTCTTTGCCAGACTAACATATCCTAAAATTTTCAATATTCTTGAATATCGAATTTATGCACGAAATGATTTAGAGAGTTTTCTAAAAGATAATAGTCCTTATATCTTGCACAACTATAAAAGAGGGAGAAGCTGTTTCTATAGAGATGGTGGAATCTGTTGGGATTATAATATCAAACATATTTTTAAACTTGCGAATGATTCGACTATTATCTTATTTTTCGGTTTGATCATCATCATTCTCGTTGTCGTGCGTATGCTCTTAGTAAAATTAAAGGCCCAGCGTTTAGAAGATGAACAAAGACGCTTGGCCCTTCGAGTTCTCACTCACGAATTTCGCACTCCGATCACAAGTCTTACTCTTCTTTTAGAGAAAATGAGTCGTAAATATGAAAGCTTTGATGAAGATCTTGAAGAAGTTTACTTGCGTATGTCGAGTGAAGTTCACCGCCTAAGAAGACTTACGGAAACTTCGCGAAATTATCTGAAAGCTCAGCAAAATGATAAATTATTAGAGCTTAATATTGAGAAGGTGGACTCTGTGAATCTCTTCGTCGAGGATATCATTGCTCCATTTCTTGATGCTCATGAAGGGAAGGTTGTCTTTAAGCCCCTTCCTGAAGATATAGCTCTCTACCAAGATACTTATTGGTTAGGGATTTGTATGAAGAATATTGTAGAAAATGCAGTTACTCACGGTGACTTTCCCGTTACGATCACTTTAATGAAGCAGAAGAATAAATTGCTTTTTGAAGTTGAAGATAAGGGACAATGCCAATTTGAAAGTCTTGGGATTATGACCCAAGAATTTATCAAAGGAAATAAAAGTAGTGGTACAGGCCTTGGTATGAATATCGTTAAAAAGGTTTGTCGCGAAATGAATATTGATTTAAATCTTAAATTAAATCCAACAACTTTCACGATGACCATACCGATTAACCAAAGTGGTCAAAGTAAAACATTTAACGCCAGAATCAAGAGGGGATAAATGAGTGCAAAAATTTTAGTAGTTGAAGATGATGAAAATCTAGGTGCAACCCTAAAGAGCTTTCTAAGAGATGAAGGACATAATGTTGAATTGGCCCCGAATCTTTCTAGGGCGAGAGAAAATAATCTCGGTGATTTTGAACTGGTTATTCTCGATTGGATGTTACCTGATGGACAAGGGATCGATTTCTTACGAGAAATCAGAGCGGCAGGACATACGGGGCCTGTTATTATGTTAACGGCACGAACTGAGGTCATTGATAAGGTGGTAGGACTTGAAAGTGGTGCCGACGATTACTTGACTAAGCCTTTTGAACCAAGAGAGCTGGCCGCTAGAATTCGAGTGCAGCTACGCCACCAAAGCGAGAAAGGTGAATCGCAACAAAGTGTTCAGGAAGTCATTACTCTTGGAGATTTAAAAATAGATATGGGACGCAGAGAAATTACCTTTAAAGGTGAGCTCAAGGAATTCACAAAGATGGAATTTGATTTTCTTGTTTTGCTTGCGGAGTCTCCTAATCGTGCTTTTAGCCGCGAAGAAATTTTAAATAAGGTTTGGGGTTATGAAAATTACCCCTCTACTCGAACTGTAGATACTCATGTTCTTCAGATAAGACAAAAACTCTATGATGAACTGATTGAGACCGTTAGAGGGGTTGGATACCGTCTTCGCTTTAACGATGCTTAAAATCTTTTAAAGCCGAGATAAAGAGATTGATATCTTCCTCATTATTATAGAAATGGATAGAGGCCCTTATGAGGCCTCTTCTATTATTAACGTAGATCCTACGTTCTTCTAAAAACTCGATCAAATCATCTGGATTACATTGAGGGTCAAAGGTAATTATGCCACTTTGATTTTCTGAGCGTTGTGCTCCAACAATGGGTAATCCAAGCTCATTAATTTCACTTCTTAAGATATTGGCCAATTGAAGGATCCTCGTTTCAATCTCTTCTCTTCCTATTTCAAGATTGACTTCAAGTGCTTCTTTCACCGCCGCTAATTGTGTAAAGGGAAGTGTTCCCAATTGATAAATACCAAGATCTTCCCGGGCAACGCCTGGAGTGTTCTTCATTTCAAATGGCTCTGCTACTGAGCACCAACCCAAAAGAGGAGGGTTATGCTCTTTCATGAATTCTCGATTTAAATAGAATACGGCCCGACCCATTCCTGCTCCGAGCCATTTATGGCAAGTTGCAGAGAGTGCGGTAACCTTTAGTTTTTCGAGATCGATAGGAAAGACTCCAATTGACTGAGTGGCATTGAGAAAGAAGTAGACCCCTCTCTTTTCACATTCCCTAGCGATTCTTTCAATATCGATACGAAAACCGGTGGAGAATTGAACATGAGAACAAATAACTACATGAGTTTGATCTGTTATTTGGTTGATAAATTCATCTTCATCAATCACACCCTGATGAGAAGAAAATTGAGTTATGTGGTGACCATGATGATAAAAGGGAAGAATCGAACTAGGAAATTCATCCGCAGGAGCAAGGATATGGGCACCCTTAGGAAATTGTTCTTTAAGCATGATGGCCAAGAGATTAAAGTTGTGGGATGTGTTTTCAGTTAGAGTTACACTTTCGACATTGGGTATATTTAAGTAATGAGCAACAGTGTCTCGTGCGGCAAAAACAAGATCACCAAAGCGTTGCTCATTTACAGCTCCTTCACATGCGATTGAGTGATTCCATTCATGACTGCGCTTTATAACTTTGCTATGCATCCCACTAATCGAGGCATTTTTAAGGTAAACTTTATTTTCAGTGATTGGATATTGCTTTCTGAGTTTTATCCATTTGTCTTGTGTTACATGAGACATAGTGATTGAACCTCTTTATGGGGAACGCTATAATAGGGGCATAAATAATGCCTTCATTCAGGAGTATAAATTGCGAACCGTAAGGATTAAAGCAAAAAAAGGGGGAAGATCTTTTCTTCACCGTGACGAGTTCTACGAAAGAGAAGTTGAAGATGGACTTCAAGGACGAACTCCTGGTGAGTGGGTAAAGGTAGTCGAAGGTAAGGAAGATCCTAAAGGACAAACTCCATTTTTAGTGGGGGTAGTAAATCCCTTAGTTCAGCAAGGGCCTTGTATTCGAACGTTGCAATCTTTTCCTAACGATAAGGCATTTAAAAGTTTTGATCCAAAACAGTATTTGAAATATTCAATTGAGCGTGCCCTCAAAAAAAGAAGTTACTTTAAATATTTTGATAAGGGTTGCCGCATACTTTATGGAGCAGTTGATGGTCTTCCTGGAGTGATTGCTGATGAATACATAAATTGTGTTCTCTTACAGATCAATACGGCAGGTATGGATCTCTATAGAGATTATATTCGAGAGAATTTACAAGAACTTAGAAATAAGAAAGTCATTTTTTTAGATCAAGAAGACTATAGAAAAATGGAAGGCTTACCCCTCTATGAACGAGAGGAGATCCCTAATATTGAAGTCGAAGAAAGTGGAATTCAGTATCGGATTAGCAAAGAAATTATGCAAAAAATTGGTCATTACTATGATCATAGAATCAATAGATTGAAACTTCGCAATTGGATGGAAAATTATCATGGTCAGCTTAAAAAAGGGGTTGATCTCTTCTGCTATAGTGGTTCTTGGGGTTTAAATGCCTTAGCTGCAAGTGAGGATCTCGAAAAAGTTCACTTTGTAGACCAAGGTAATCTGGGTGACACTCTAAGTGAAAATTTAAAAATAAATGGCTTTGAACATAGAGGTGAATTTTCTCGTAGGGATGTCTTTGATTGGTTAAAAGAGAAAGCTCAGGAAAAGGAAAAATTTGATCTTGTCATTTCTGATCCACCGGCTTTTTCGAAGTCTTTGAAAAATAAAACAAAGGCGCTGGGAGGATATCTTAAACTCCATAAGGCCATTGCTAAGATTTGTAAGCCTGGAACTCTTTTGGCCATTGGAAGTTGTACTCACGGAGTTACATTAGAAGAGCTGGATCAAACAGTAAATCAAGCCTTTTGGGATACGGGAATGGAAATTCATCTCTTGGATCTTGGAATTCAAGGTCCAGATCATTTAATGTCTTCTCTTAGTGATCGAGAAAATTATATTAAGTTTCTCTGTTACTTAGTTTGTTGATTTTTAAAAAAGCTGATTCAGATAAGTGAAGTTTTTTCTAAAGAACCAGTTGTAACGATTCTTATGTTCAGGAGCAGAAACCTCTTCCCACTGCTCTTTTGAAAGCTTCCTAGGAAGCTCTTGTGTAAAGTCCATCAAGTAGGGGCGGATCGTAAAAAGTAAGTAGGGAGTATGGGGAATCTTGGATAGAGTTTGCCTTTCAAAACGAAAAAAGAAGGGATGCTTCTCACTTTCAATCGCCTCTTCAATGTGATCTGGGTGCCTAATCAGATAAGGAAAGCTTGTTAAAGTCATGGCTCCCAAGCGTTCATAGGTCACACTATTTTCATAGAGACGCCTAAAGATCTGCTCAGGTCTTTTCACTATTTCCATTGCTCTTGGGGCATGAACATGGATTTCGTCAAAGTTCTTATTAAGACCCCATTTCGCCGTCCAGTCATTGGGGGAACATAGGTGGATTAACTCCGCCTTAAGAGTCTCCACATGCACTAAGCAAAAGTCCTCCTGAATGTGATGGGCTAAAAAGTCTAGGCCATCTTGGTAGAGATGAGAGTCACAGGCTTGATCATAGTTTGAAAAGGAGCCATCTTTTTTATAAGTGAGCCTAGGGGAATCAAATTGAAAATACTCTGGATAAGTTTTGGCCAAATTGGCTGCCATATAATTAAAGACATGCCTTTGCCTATCTTCACTATCCATAGACTGACTTCTTTGATAAGCGATATCGGGATGAAGTTCCTTCATTTTCCTTTTAGATTTTAAATAGAGCTCATAGGTACTGGGATCGATTTGAAAGAGTTTTTCTCTAACGTCGTCATGCTCATTAGGAGAGGGATTGAGTTTTCTTAAACCTAATTCACTTTGCTTTAACCCTAGTCGAAAAGGACAATAATTTAGGAAATCAGAATTTCTATTTTTAAAAGATAAATTAATTTTCTTCATTTTAAAAAATCATTTATAGGTCTAATATTTTAATTTATTATACAGGTTATATAGGTATTGCCGGTGGTTTTTTGAATGAAAAGGTGACAAACTATAAATAATGAAAGCAATTGATTTAAAAGAGATTTTCGAAAGTGGGCACCACGAAAATGTGCAGGCCTACCTCAATTTCCTCGATCCGTTAGAGATCGTGGATCTCTTCTATTTAATCGATGCGGAACATTATCCAAAGGTTTTAGATAATCTCGATAACGAAGAACTAGCAGATATCTTTCCTCTCTTTGAAAAAAGCCTCTTTGATGAAATAACTGAAATTTTGACGACCGATCAGATTACTCAGATATTTAATCATTTAGAAACCGATGATGCCGCTTATCTCATAAAAATGCTCTCTGATGAAAAGAGAGACCTCGTCCTGCCCCGCTTAACTAAGATGGTTCAAATTAATCGAATCCTTAGTTATCCAGAAGAGTCGGCCGGTTCGATCATGCAAACAGAAGTCTGCCTCATCCGAGAAGGGATGTCGGTTAAAGAAGCTGTTGATGCCATTAGAAGACAGAAGAAAATTTTAGGAAAAGTTGTTGTCTCCTATGTTGTTGATGAAGAAAGAAAGTTAATAGGACTCGTACAACTGGACGATGTGATTCTTTCGCAAATGTCCGATGCGATTTCTAAAATTACTAAACCTCTTAAGCACTATGTAAATCCCGAGGAAGATCAAGAGGAAGTGGCCCAGATCTTTTCTAAATACGACTTATCCTATCTCCCCGTTGTGGACAAAGAGGGGATCCTTCTCGGTCAGATTATGTTCGATGATATCCAAGATGTTATCGAAGAAGAGGCCAGTGAAGATATTCTCGCTTATGTCGGGGTATCTTCTGATGAATCCATTGGTGATGTAAATCCCAATCGTTTTAAACTCGCTCTCGGTCGTTTCCCTTGGCTCATTTTCTCTATCTCAGCTTCATTTGTTACAGGTTATATCCTAACTTTCTTTGAGGGAAATGTTACCAATGCAATTATCTTTGCATCCTTTGTCCCCCTAATCATGAATACCACTGGAAATGTTGGAACCCAGACTGCCATGATCATTACTAGATCATTCGCCCTTGGGGCCAATGAATTCGGCCAATTTCGCCTTCCTCTAATGAGAGAAATTACAGTTGGTCTCATCATGGGACTTATGGCGGGACTCACTACTTTTTGTATGATCCTTGTTTTCTATGGAGATTCTATGGTGGGGGTGAGGGTAGGTTCTACTCTGATTCTTTCTATGTCTACTGCTGCTCTATTTGGCATGCTTATACCTATAGCTTTTAAGAAGTTGGGGATAGACCCTGCGATTGCGAGTGGTCCGTTGGTGACTTCTTTTTGCGATATGTTAAGTGTGAGCATGTATTTAGGGATTATCCTAGGACTTGGTGAACTTTTTTAACTGGACCCTTTTGGTGGGGTTGATCTTTATCTAAGTTACTTAATTTTCTTTAATCTTATCTCAATCTTTGTAGCTGCCCAGTTTAACTTCATAAACTAATGGATATCACTACAGTCTTCGTGAAACTAACCCCATTTAAAGGGGCCAGTTGTATATTTTTTTGACGGCCTCTAGTATTTTTTCATTTAAATCAAGGAGTTGAATAAAGTTAGGTAGAATAGCGTCAATTTTAATGAACAAAATTGGAGTTTAATATGCCTTCTGAGAAGATTTTAGTCCTAAAAAATTATGGTAAAGTTGGAGTCCTTCTTGTGGGATTGGCGCTAAATTCTTCCTCACATGCATTTGACTTAAAGAAGATCGCTGGGCAGGTGAGAGATAAGATTCAAGATTGTTCGGAGAACTTCAATAATAATTTAAGCAAGAAAGTAAACCGCCTTCAAGGTGGAATAGAACAAAGTATTCAAGGCTTTAATCCCTTCAAAAGTTATATTTGTTCGTCTAGCAAAGTAAAAGTCTATAGTGATGATTTCAAATCGATAACTGGCCGAGTGGAGCTTGGTGATCAAGTCAAAGTATTTCAGTTATGGAATAGCGAGCATAGTAAAGTTCAGGCCAAAGTTGGTGGAGAAGTTGTGACTTTTAAAAAAGGGGAAGTTCTTATCAATGGAGGAGCTTCTAAAGTCGTAGGGTATATACAAGACGATGTTATTCGAACGAAAGGTAAATGTCCTCTCTTGAACTCTGGTCAAGATGTTGATGAGGAAGAGGAAGCTAATGATAGTAATCGAGAAGAGCAAACTTATGCTAATTATGGCCTAGGAGAGGATGATTGTTGTATTTTTCCAACAACGGCAAAGCCTAAGCTTAATTTTACGACAGGTGAGAGACGTTTTGGAGCGGGAAGAAGTGGAGGGCGCTTGCATGCAGCTTCGGACCTTTATCGAAATTTAAATGATCCTATTCGTGCGATTCAAGATGGTGTGGTTATTCAAGGACTTCGCTACTTCTACGACGGAACCTACTCTTTAGTCGTTCGTCATAAGGGAGGTTTCATTGTTCGCTATGGTGAAGTCGCAGGAAGAGCTGCTCCAAATATTAGAGAAGGCGCTAGAGTGAAAAAAGGTCAAGTTATTGGATATGCTGGTAAATTATCAGTTAGACCACCTATGCTTCATTTTGAACTCTATAATGGTACGAAAACTGGAGCTCTGACAAACGGGTATGGCTCATATCAAAGACGTTCAGACTTAATGAATCCGGAAGATTATCTTCTTCAGTGGCTAGAAAGGTCTTTCTAATGAAAAAGACTTTATTAGGCGCAATACTTTTCTCTGTGATTGCTGTTGTAGTATTTTTGTTAAATAACTCGCCTAAAGTTGAAAGAAACAAGGTAGACTCCAGCACGCAAACTGAAGTAGAAATTACTGAAAAATCGTCAGAAGCTAAACATACAGACCAATCAAAGAAGAAGTCTACTTCACAAGTTAAAGTTCCTTCTCAAAATGAAGAAGAGACTCATTCAAATGAAGAAGAGAGCTCAAACCTTAGCGCTACTCAAAAGAAGTACTTAAAGTCTTTAAACTCTTTAAACTCAGGTTTTGCTAAGGCATTTAAGTATAGAAAAGAGCCCAATGAACTCATTCACTTTTTAGAAGAGCAAGGTCTTTCTCCTAAAATTAATAAGAAATCAAATTCCTTTTTAGGGGTTACATGGGAAATTAGAACAAATAAATCCTTACCAGGTACACGATATTATAATGCTCAATATGATGGTGATGATGAAGATCATTTATTTCTAAAATATCTATCTTATGAATATGCTCCTGGAGAAAAGAGTTTTGAGCAGGTGATTAAATCTCTTGAAAACTCATATTCTATAAAAAACAAAGATATTATTTCTCCTGGAGAAAATGTTCATCTTTTCATCGAACGAGATCATGTTCCCTATACAATTACAATTAAGAAAATGAATTTATATGACATAAATAATGATCCTACTTATCCTCATACTGAAGACGATATAGGTACAATAAGTGTACGACTTCAGCTTAATATGGAGGATGAACACTAAAACTGGCCCCTTAGAATGGGGATGGTCAAATCAATATTTTCTTAAAAATGAAAAGAGAGTCCTTGTGAGACTTTCTTTTTTATTTCAATTTTTTGCTATTTCTTACTTTTGATTTAGAGATTTGAGATGAGTCCGATATTGAAGGCATAGCTATAGATATCGAGATGCTTTTGCAG
>CERC01009008.1_pt1 | contig 128037 bp, 113 predicted proteins | sample 530921 | NCBI WGS metagenome assembly CERC01 (sample SAMEA2621099, study PRJEB7988) | marine metagenome | isolation source: saline water (ENVO:00002010), including
ACTTTTGTTACACCATCGAGGTCAGTTCCCGTGATCACGATTTCGTCATTCACAAGTTTAACCTGATCCACATTCGCACGTACTGAGCGATTGCGATCCCTTGCCTCTTGATCTTTAGAAGAAAGATTCAAAGAGACCTTACCTTTATCACTGGGAAGAAGGCAGGAGCTGAGCCCACAGAGGATAAATAGAGTTGTTAAGATACTTCCTTTCATAAATCCTTAAACTAAACGATATCACTAGTTTATCGGACGATAAGTAAGTCGTTGAAAAAGGGAGGGACTAGAAAATAAAAAGAGGAAATAATTGTCCTATGTGCCTCTAAAAGGACACATCTTAGGACAATTTATCAATAACTTAGAAAGAAATTAAAAGATCAAGTAAAAGAAGAAAAGTGAATTCCTCACCTATTTAAAGTGAGGAATACTGACGGGCCTTTGGTTTAAGTTCAGAAACATGTTCCGAAACATGGGCGACATTTTCACTCAGTGTTTCTTGGAAGGCCTTAGTTGCCAATTCCTGAATTTCAGCTAGTCTTACACGGGCCTGTTTCCAAGTGAGAAGTCTTCCCTTTTCTTCGTCATAAACTTTCATACGAATACAAGGAATAATATCCTTCAGCGTCAGTACCGTACAGTCTTGAAAAACTTCATTATCTTCATAACAAGCTTCAAGATTATAATTAGGCACACGGTGATTTAAATGGTGCAAGTGATGAAAGCCAATATTACCAGAGAACCACTGGAGAACTTTAGGTAATTTTAAATAAGAACAACCTTCAAGGGCGGCAACATTATAATTCCAGTCCTTTCCTTCTCGCCAGTAAACATCTTCATACTGGTGCTGAACATAGAAAAGTAAACAACCAAAGAGTTCACCAAAGAAGAGCATCGGAGCATAAATCATAAAGAAATTCTTATAACCAATCCATGATCCAAACCCTACAATGATCGCCAAGAGAGCAAGATTTGTGAAGTGAACATTTCTCTTTTCCTCAGGTCGATCGGTCTTGAGGGTAATTCGATGTCTAAATTGAAAAATAAAAATGGGTCCAATAACAAAAGTGATAAAAGGATGACGATAGAGATAATAACCAAGCTTCTCTTTCCAAGATGCCTTTCGATATTCTTCCAAAGTCATGGTCCAAACGTCACCGCGTCCTCTCTTATCGAGATTACCTGAATCCTGGTGGTGAGCGGCGTGCTCTCTTGTCCATTGCTTGTAGGGAGTAGAACAAATAATTCCCGTTAGAGTTCCCACAAAATCTCTCTTCTTCTTCGATTTAAAGAAGGAACCATGACCACAATCGTGCATGATAATGAAAGTTCTCACAATAAAGAGAGAAGCAAGAAAGGAGAAAGCAAAGCTTGCAAGGTAGGAAACACTCAACATCTTATAGGCCATGACCAAAGTGAGGCCTAAGGGAATAAGAGTATTGGCCACTTGCCACCAGCTCTTCCACTCAACCGGCTTTGAATAAGGCTTAACAATCTTTTGAAGATTCACTTTGGGTGGGTGAGCTTCCTTAAGATTTTCAGTTCTTTGATTTTGTTTTACTGCTTGCATGCGTGCCCCTAAAGTTTGGGATTAACGGTTAATTAAAGTGTAAAACAAAAAGAGTAAGAGAATTGTAAAACAAGTGTAATAGTTAGATCGCGAAAAAATCTTTTATTTTCAAGTAGTTACACAAATAAAAAGAGGGCCAAAACTGACCCTCTGACAATTAAATAATTTTTATGATCAACTTAGTCAGCTATCTCGATTCCTCCACAACGTTTCGCAAGAGATTGGGAAGATGCCTTTAAAGTATTGGTCGATCCAAGAAGAGAAAAGATGAGACTCTCCTGTGAGGATTCTACAACGGCCTTCAAAGAGTATTCCGCTAGAATCACTTTTATAAGCTCTTCTCTTCCCCCAAGCTCTGCCATGAAAATAAGCTCTCCATCAGAAGAAGATAAGCTAGGTACGAGATTGAAGCTATAACTCTTACTTGAATTAGGCACAGAGACTTGGATTACTTTAAGGTCTGTCGTCTGAGAAGAACCTAGATCGGCTTTCAATTGAATCGCAACTGCAGGTTCAGAGCGTCCATGTGAAAGGAGCACTTTTCCTACAAGAAGATCACCTTGAAGACCAGAGGATGAGCTCGCTGAAGTCTTTGCCATACAAGTTGTACTGGCCACATCAAAAACAGACCCTTCGGCCATATCAAAAGACCAATCCCTAGATGAATATATTCTTTGGGCAGGAAAATTCTCAGCACGGTAAGGAAGCTCCACTGATTCGACACTCGCCAAGGCCACTTTAAGTTGATTTTCAGAAATGAGAAGAGTCTCTTTCTTCTTTCTCAGCTGGGTCTCAAAGGACAATAGTGCTACTTGATTTGCAGAAACTTCTGATGATTGAATTCGTATATCGGATTGAGTAGCCGCAATACGAGAGGGAAATAAAGGGATTTGAGATTGTAGGGTTGAGATCTCCCCTTTTACAGCGTTAAGATCACTTCTTTTCTGAGTTAAGGTATTTTGATGATCAAAGATACGATTCGCATTGGTCAGAGAAGATTCAAACTGATTTAAATCAACTCTTCTTTGAATAAGCTCACTTCTTAAAGATGAAGTAACTCGCGTAATTCTTGCTTCAAGTCCTAAGATTTCATTCTGATTTGTCTTTACTTGGCCTTCAATAGATCTTTGACGAGCGATAGTGCGATCTAGACGAGTACGATTATCGGTAACTTTTAGATTGGCCTGTTTAAGATCGTTTTGAACTTCTCTTAGACGTTTTCCTGATTGAATTTCTTTAATATCCGCTAGGTTTTCTTTGGCCTTGAGATAATCGCGACACTTCGAAGAAAAGAGTCCTCCAAGAATACACTTTCTATCTCCCTTCTTCTTCTTTGCTTCTTCATATTTCTTTTGGGCCTGTGCTACCTCAGCATTGAGGGCGGCACGATTGGCCATTCTTCTTTTTAGAGCAGCTTCTTTCTTAGTTAAAGACTCTTTTTCCCTTAGGGCTGAAGAAAGGTTACGATTATAGTTCGACTTATCTTGATTAAGTTGAGCGAGAAGTTTTTGATTATGAGAATTTTCATTAGAAAGAAGATCAATTCTATCTTGAAAAGGCTTCGCTCTCTTATCGATTTCATCTTGAACAATTCTAATATTTTCTCTATGAAATTGACGCTGACTCTGAATACCTTGTCTCAAAGAGGCTACGCTCCCATGTTGCGGATAGAATTCAGAGAGAAGAAAATGAATACGTTGTTGTAATTCAGAGGCCTCTGAGTTGAGGCGATTACGCTTTTGCTTAAGAGATTCTAAATTGCGCTGAGACTGAGATTGCTCTCTTTCAAGCTGGGCAAGAGATGACCTAAGAGCACTGAGTTCCTGAGTAGACTTAGAAAGTTCGGCTTGAAGATCATCACGATCTGAAAGATCAGAAAAACGGTAATTCATATGAGACACATAGGAATCCGAATAAGTTTGTGAAAGGTCCAATAGATCATTGGCCTGAACAGATAATGTCATACTCATAGAAAATAATATAGACTTAAGCCCAGAAAACTTCATTTTCTCTCCTTTTTCTTTCCCCGAAAAATCACTCTTTGATTTGTTGGTCTTGGTAGGTATTTGCAGTATGCAAAATTATGAGAGGAAATAAAATAGCAATTGAAGAAATAACCTTCTATGTTAGAAGTTGTATTTTTTATGGACAATTTTGGTATCAAGATGGACCCAAAAGGTTCAAAATGATACCAGAATGGAGACTAAGAACGGGAAAGAACTTGCGCTGCCTCTTTGGCAAAGTAAGTAAGAATCATATCAGCCCCTGCTCTTCGAAAAGACAGAAGAACTTCCATCATCGCAGCTTCCCCATCGAGCCAACCCTTTTCAGAAGCAGCTTTAATCATGGCGTATTCACCACTTATATTATAAACAGCGATGGGCAATTCACTACTTTGCTTAAGGGCGCGAACCACATCGAGATAGGGAAGGCCAGGCTTAACCATCAGAATATCAGCCCCTTCCTCTGTATCAAGACGGGCCTCTCTCATGGCCTCTTCCACATTGGCCGGATCCATTTGATAAGTCTTCTTATCCCCTGACTTAGGGGCTGAATCGAGTGCATCTCGGAAGGGACCATAGAAACAAGAAGCGTACTTTGCTGTGTAACTCATGATCGAAGTTTGAGTCAGGCCATGTTTATCTAAGGCCTCTCTAATATAGCTCACTCGAGAGTCCATCATATCACTGGGACCAATGATATCAGAACCTGCTTGAGCTTGAGTAACGGCCATTTTGGCCAATATAGGTAGAGTCTCATCATTTAAAATTTCACCAGAATCAGAAACTAAACCATCGTGTCCATCACTTGAATAGGGATCCATGGCCACATCACTCATAACGAGAAGTTCAGGGAATCTCTCCTTAACTGCGCGAATGGCCCTAGGAAATAAACCCTCAGGATTGGCCGACTCAGTAGCATACTTATCTTTCAAGTCATCACTTAAAGCGGGAAATAGGGAAACACAGGGCACGCCAAGTTTCACAAGCTCTTCGCATTCTTTTAAGAGCAGATCAATACTCAGGCGGTATTGGCCAGGCATACTTGAAATCTCTTCTCTTTTATTCTCACCTTCAATAACAAAGAGGGGGGCAATTAAATGACGAGCTTCAAGATGGTTTTCTCTCACCATGGAGCGCATGGCTTCACTCTTTCTATTTCTACGAGGACGTTGATTGATATTCATTACTTCATTCCTAGATCAATTTTTGTTTTATAAGCAAGGGCATAGAACTGAATTTGTTTCATCATAGCACTCAGACCATTGGCACGGCTCATCGATAAGTGCTGCTTTAAACCAATGGCATCTACAAAGTCTTGCTGGAGGGACATAATTTCAGCGGGCTCTCTATTGCTATAAATTTTTAAAAGAAGGGCGACAATTCCCTTCACGATAGAAGCATCGGAGTCGCCAAAGAAAATCACTTTCCCCTCTTTAAGTTCACTATAAAGCCAAACTTGAGACTGACATCCCTTCACTTTATTTTCTTCTGTACGGTGCTCTTCAGGAAAAGAATCTAATTCCTTCCCCATACCAATGAGATGTTTATATCGGCTTTCCCAGTCAGAAAATTGGGAAAAACTAGCGATAACTTCCGCAACACGGGGATCCTGATGATTATTTTGATTTACCATAATCTCTTCCTATTCTAAAAAAATATACGGGGAGTATACTGATCTTTACCCAATTAGACCACCACTAGAACAGGGTTATAGAGCAGACAAAGGGCTTCTACTTCGAAAAAAGCTCCCAAAGCTCTTGTCCAAGTGGTCCCATGGGATGTTCACTACTTCTGAGAAGAAAAATCTCAAAAGACTCACGAGCGATTTGCTGATTCTTTAATTCGATCAACATTCCCTGAGTCAATTCATTCGATATCATATGCTCTGGAATTCCTCCCCAGCCTAGACCCGCTATAATAATATCTTTCTTAACCCCCATCTCGCGCACTCTCCATTGTCGAGCGCCTCCAAGAACACCGAAGGTACGCCCTGAACTGCGAGGACTAGAATCGGTCACAATAATTTGGGGAAATTTCTTTAACTCTTCAGATGTGATTTCATCTCCTGCGCGTTCACCTATCATAAGAGCTGAAGCGACAGGGACCATCGCCACTTCGGAATAACGGAGGCAATCAAATTTGCCCATATCCAGTCCCACCTCAGGACTAATGGCCAATTGGACTTCGCCCTTTTCTACCCGATCAGCAGCGCCCCCTAAGACTTCAAAATTAATATTTAAGCGAGTATCGGGATGGCGGGACGAAAAGACCCGAAGGATATTTAATACAGGAGCGATTGGACAGAGAACATCAATGGCAATGGAGATTTCAGGTTCTTCTCCCAGCCCTAATTGACGACCAAATTTTTCAAGACCCCTTGCGGATTCATAGAGATCCTTGGCCTTTAAAAAGAAAGCTTCACCTGCCGCAGTAAGAACGGGTCTATATTGATCGCGATCGAAGAGCTTAACTCCCAGTCCTTCTTCCAATTTTTTTACAGCTATACTCAGCGCCGGCTGAGAACGGTGAAGGGCCTCAGAAGCTGACTTAAAGGAGCCGCATTCCACGACTTTAAGAAATGTCTCGATTTGGTCTAATGTCATAGCAGAAGGTTACTTCTTTCTCTTCCAACTGACCAATAAAATATAAGTCATTTTGATCATTTGCCTTTAAAATAATGAAGAAGTTTAAGATATTGGAGGAAGTAATGTCGATACAATTGGCGCTCATTCGTCACGGAGACGCCCCGTACCATATTGATGATCACCAACGCCAGCTCTCCCAACTTGGGAAGAAGGAAGCCGAAACTACCGGACAATATCTCCAGGAAATTTCCTTTATTCCACAAGAGATCTTCCACTCCGGGCTCGATCGCGCAAGAGACACCACTCAAATTATTAGGGACACCCTAGGCATCAATACTTCGATTCAAATATCACCTGATCTAAGACCTGAGTCCAATCCTGTGATCTGGGAAAATAATCTCATGGTGCTCGAAAAGAATACGATGATTGTTTCCCATATGCCCTATCTCCCCATGCTCCTTGAACTCCTCTGCAATAGACGTGTGAGTTTTCCAACCGCAGGTTGCGTTATCTTGGAGAAAGCTCATTTTGGTGATCCTCACTGGAAGATAGTGAAGGCCAATTTCTAGGAAAGAGCTCAACCGCTAGTGCAGAGACTTCTGCTGCCCAACAATCATCTGACCTAGAACGGCCAATTTGTCATTGATATCATCCAACTGAAAAAGTTTATACTTATTTTCCCAGCCTTGAAGAATGTGATCAATATAGAAAGCGAGAAGTTTTTCGGGATCAGATAATTGGGCCATAACAACTTCAAGTTCCGCATCGGTCTTAAGGAATTTCTGCATCCTTTCTCGAGTTAGAGATCGAATTCTACGATAGAGAAATTCACTTTGGGGTTGAAGTTGATAATTTTGATTAATTGGCTCAAGTTCTAATTTGATATAGGGGTTTGCCTCATCTTCCACTCGAGTAACATGAGCTTTTCCCTGTGAATTGACCGCAATGAGAACCCCTTTAGGTGATTCACCAATCACTTCAACTTCACCATAACCCACATCCTGACATATAAAGGGATACCCTTCATCGGGAATACCTACACTGGTTGAAAATTGGGTTTTTGATGCGTGAGCAATGGCCATAGGTATATCCGAAGCTACAGCATCATTCACCATTTTTAGATAACGGGGTTCAAAAATATTTAAAGTTATTTTGCCCCCTGGACTTAAAATTAATCCAGGTAAGGGAAATAAAACAGCATCCATGGAGCGACCTCCTTGACTCATAAACTATGATTACTCGATGCTTCAATCTCGTCAAGCACAGCAACCTAAACGAAGCCCTTTGAGTGTTAGACAAAGAAGAGTAATTCCCTAGTTTATTCATAATCAAATCTTAACGAAAAGGGCTTTTCCTATTTCCTAGGACAGGTAGAATAGAAAAATATAATTTAGTACGATAAGGCCAATTTCATGACAAAAACTTCTCCACGTTCGACTCGATCCTCAAAGAAATCGACCAAAAAAACCGCAAAGAAAACAACAAAGAAAGCGGCTAAAAAAAGTACAAAGAAAACCGCAAAGAAAACGACAAAGAAAACCACCCCCTCACGCTCTAAAAAACAAATGTCCCGCAAAAGAGGCCAGACCAAAAAGATTTCCCGCAAAACTACCCAGAAATCCACCCCTACCCCTTTGCAAAAGAGAACCAAAAAACCCACTCAAAGAAAGAAAATATCCACCACTCCGTTGAGTGTAGAATTTGGTTCAGAAAAATATAATCCTCAACACTTCTTTAATCGCGACATCAGCTGGCTTGACTTTAATTTTCGCGTTCTCAATGAGGCCCTCGACGAAAGGACCCCTTTATTAGAAAGACTTAGGTTCATGTCGATATGGCGCTCTAATAACGATGAATTCTATATGAAACGAGTGGGCTCTCTTCATAAGAAGAGAAAAGAAGGCAATTCCGGTGTCTACCTTTCCGGTCACTCTCCAGAAGAGCTTCATAATGAGATGAGAAAGAAAGTGGATCATCAACAGAAGCTCCTTGAAATATGTTTTGATAAAACCATCATTCCCTCCTTACAAGCTGAAGGAATCAAACTTCTTAGCTGGCAGGATTTGAATGACAGTGAGGCCAGAGAGCTTAAAGAATATTTTAAACGAAATATCTTTCCCATCCTCACTCCCCTGGCCGTGGATTCTGGCCACCCCTTTCCCTTTCTTTCCAATCTCTCCAAGTCTATTGGAGTGGCCCTAAGAAAGCCCCGCAATCGAACTCGTCAATTTGCTCGGATTAAAATTCCTTCTGAAATTCCTCAGTGGATTAAGCTGGCAAAGAATCGCCACTATGAATACCGCTTCATCAATCTTGAAGAAGTCATTATGGCCAATCTGGACACCCTCTTTTCGGGAATGATTATCGATGCTTCTTGTATTTTTAGAATCACGCGTAACGCAGCCATTAGTGAAGATGGTGATGATGCTGAAGATAAAATGGAATGGGTTGAAGAGGGCCTAAGAGAGAGAAAGTTTGCTCCAGTCGTTCGTCTTGAAATGGTTGGTAATCCCGATCCATGGCTCATTCAATTTCTAATGACGGAGCTTGAAATCGAAGAGGATGGGCTCTTTATCATCAAAGAGCTTCCTCTCTATTCGAGCTTTTCAGAAATCTTAGATATCAATCGTAAGAAATTAAAATATAAGAAATTCACACCGGTCATCCCTGCTCAATTTGACCACAAAGGAAATACAGACTTTAGTCTCTTTCAAATGATAAGAAAGAAAGACACCTTGGTTCACTATCCCTATGAGAGTTTTTCTCAGTCAGTGGAAACCTTTGTAAAAATGGCCGCAGAAGACCCTAAAGTCTTGGCCATAAAAATCATTCTCTATCGTACAGATACTGATGGCAGACTTATCGATGCCCTCATTCGCGCGGCCGAGAATAAAAAACAAGTCGCTTGTATTATTGAACTTAAGGCCCGCTTTGATGAAGAAAGAAATATTCAGTGGGCCCAGAAGCTTGAAGAAGCTGGTATTCATGTCAGCTACGGTCTCATGGAGTTAAAAACCCATGCCAAAATGATTTTAGTCGTTAGACAAGACGCCGATAGAATACGCTCCTATGTCAATATAGGAACGGGGAATTACAATTCCCAAACATCTCGCCTCTATACCGACTACGGCCTCTTTACATGTGCAGATGAAATAGGCTCCGAAGTTCTCGAGGTATTTAATTACCTAACCGGTCGTTCACGCAAACAAGATTATAAAGAACTTCTTGTTGCCCCCTACACTATGTTCAAACGCTTTATCGAGTTAATTGAAAATGAAACGAAGAATGCACAGGCCGGAAAACCAGCGCGGATAGTGGCGAAAATGAATCAATTAGAAGAGCCGCAAATCATTGAGGCCCTTTATAAGGCATCCCAGGCCGGAGTAAAAATAACCCTCTTCATCCGAGGTTTTTGTAGCCTACGTCCCCAAATGACGGGAATATCAGAAAATATTCAAGTCTTCTCTCTTGTAGGACGCCTTTTAGAACATAGTCGAATCTATTTCTTTCAAAATGCGAAGAAAGTCCCTCGCCAAGGGCTATTCTATCTAGGAAGTGCAGATTGGATGCATAGAAATCTCTTTGACCGAGTGGAAGTCATCACTCCTATTAAGAAGAATGATCTCAAACAAGAGCTATGGGAATACCTAAGTTTATTGGAAAGAGATGATCGTCATCTTTGGGAGCTTAAGTCCGATGGAACCTATGTCCAAAGGAGACCTTCCAATGAGAAGAAGGCCATTAATTCTCAATTACTCATTCTCAAACAAAATTAAAAAGTGCGATAAGTGAGCTCACCTCGAAACTTAGAGTCGAGCTCATCGCAAATTTTAAAGAGTACTCCATGAATCAAGCCGATGTCGGGCGTATAGAGTTTCTTCATAGGGACGAAGGACATGATATTTTCAATGATATAAATGGCAGGGACAATGACGTCGGCCCTGTCGTGACGTAGTCCAAACTTCTTTGTACGATTAAGAAGAGCTGTCTCCTCTATCACCTCTCTAATGGCAGCGACTTCATCAGGAAGAACATATTCGATATTTTTTATTTTCAGGATCTTCTTTCTCAAACGGCTTAAGCGCTTAAAGTTTCCCCCTGTACCAATAACCCTTATAGGCTTCACACTTAATTGGCACTGACTGAAGAATTCCTGAATTTCAGGATTGAGGCTAGAGAGATAATCACGATAGCCCCGCTCAGGACTTACTCCTTCCCTTGCGGCCTTCTTTCCGACTTCAAGTAATCGAACAGCACCCATAGGTAAGCTGATCGAATTTTGAACTTCCCCTTTCTTTAAGAGAGAGAGTTCAGCAGAGCCCCCTCCAATATCAAAGAGCAGAAAATCTTTTTTAGTCAGATCAATTTTGGATTGAACAGCTTTGCGAATCAACAGAGCTTCCGTTTGCCCATCAATTAAATCGATAAGAATCCCTGAAGCTTTATGAACTTCTTCTATCAACTGATGACCATTTTTACTATTGCGAAGAGCTGATGTGGCCACGGCCTTATAAGCGATAACAGAATCCTGATCCATTAGCTTTCTAAACTCTACAAAGTTCTTAACCACGGAATCCCTAGTGGCCTGAGACAGCTCTTGCCCTGAAAAGACCTCTGCCCCTAAGCGAATAGGAGTTCTCACCCGATTGATGAGGGTAAATTTTCCCGTTAAATCAATTTCACCAATGGCCATACGAATGGCATTGGAGCCAATATCAAAAGCTGCAATTTTTTTCATTACCTTCAACTCTAGCAGAAGGCCTTAAATTTGACGAGAATTTTGAAGCTGACAAAGCGAACTAATAGAAAGTTTCAAGAATAGGAAAGAGTCCTCTAAGACCAGAAGATACCATTTCGATGGCCACGGATAGGAGGATTATCCCCATAATACGGGTCATTACATTCAGTCCAATTCTTCCCATTTTCTTACCAATTGCTCTTGAGTAGGTAAAAATAATCTTGATCATAATCCCCAGCAAGATGAAAGAAATAATGGCCCCTATCCAGTGATAGGTCGAACTCATGCGTGATGAATAAATAATGGCCGTTGAAATACTTCCCGGCCCAGAAATAAGAGGAATCGCCAAGGGAACAATACCAATCTCATTGGGCTCAAGATGTTCCACTTCATCTTTATTCATTTTTGTAGAAGGGCGCTTGGCCTTGATCATTTCCATGGCCATGGTGAAAATGAGAAATCCCCCACCAATCGTAAAGGAGTCTACACTTATACTGAAAATACTTAAGAACTTCTTCCCCCCCACGATGGCAAGGATTAAGGTAATCGTCACAGTCAGGGCACAGGAAGTTGCAATCGCTCTCACTTTCTTTTCTGGGAAACTCTCCGTCATAGAAAGGAAGATAGGTATCACTCCAATAGGATTGAGAATCGACATCATCGAAACAATCAATTTTACACTATCATCTAAGGCCAATTGCATAAGCATTCCATAAAAAAAGGGGCCCTTTATAAGGCCCCTTCATCTTAAACTATTTCTTGCCTGTATTACAGGGTTTCAAAAGGATTTAAAACCTGTTTCTTTAAGACAGTAATAAATTCATCATCACCCATTGATTCGAAGTAACCATAAAGAGCTCCTTCCGACAATGTTTGTTGACGATAAAAAGAATCGAGATAATCATCAATGATTCCTTTCATGAAAGATCCCATAGGAATAAAGGAAAGACCAAGCTGGGCCAATTGCGCAACCATTCTTCTTCTCTGTACTTTCTTTGGTGAATCATAGAAGTAAGCCACAGATAATTTAGAACTGAACATATTGGATGTATTCGCAAGATCTAAAATAACATCTCCTTGCTCAGTTGTTGCCACTTGGTAACCATAGTTCACTCTATCTCCAATTGACTGATATACATCTCTAATTCTTCTCAAGCGATTGTTATAGAAACGGATCGTTGAATAGAAGTTATTTGTCCCGTACTGATCCCAATTGGCCTTGGCGGAATTTGACTCCCAAAAAGCATACCAAGCAATTCTCGACTCATAGATAGAAGACATAATGTGATTAACTTCCATCGCCGTAATTCCAAGTTCTTCCTCTGAGAAACTCTCTAGATAATGAAGAAGCATATTTTGATGATAGATTCTTCTTTGTCTTACCATTTCTTCTACTTTAGTAAGTACATAGCTGATCGTATTAAGAACAGGGATAGAAGAAAGCTTTCTCTTAGCAAAATTGAGTCCCCAAGTAAGAACTTGATAAGTCACTCTCTTCTTATAGAAGAAATCCTTATTCGTAAGGTGGGCCATAATAGTTGGATCTAATTTAAGAAGAGCATCTCCCATCTTTGTTTCAAACTCAGTAATAACTTCTTGAAATTTTGGATTTGAGAAAACTTCGTCAAAATCAATTTTCTCTAGTTCTCTCATTGAATCAATAATGATTCTTGCATCATTAGAAGATTTATTGTCTCCAGAAACAAGATTCTTTGTTTGAGCAGCAGAACCAAATAGCTCTTCAAGCTGATAATCGTAATCGGCTTTACTTCGCATTTTCGCCTGTTCTTCTTGAAGACTTTCTTTAATGAATTTCACATAGGGGCGAATCGAGAAGTTCATCGTTATTGAACTATCTCTAACAAATTCAACTTCACCGGCATCATTTCTTACAAATTGGAATCTCTTCTTAAAAGGGGCCAAATCATAAGCATGACAGGGAGATTGAGCAAGAGTTGTTGCAACTAATACGGTTAGTGCAGCAACCACATGGGGAAGATTAAGCATATGGCTTAATTTACGGATTGCATTCATATAGACCCTCCTTATTGGTACTTAAAAATCATCCTTGAAATTTATGAAAATAATTATTTATAAAGAATAGACTTTTACACAAGGAAGGTCACTGCGTGTAAGAAAAGAAAAGATCAACGGACTAAAACGATCAATTTAATCGAAATTTAAATCCAACCAAAAGACTCAACATAATTCCCAATATTAAAGAAAGAAAGAGGCTATCCTTTACGCTTGCTTCCTTTCTCAATGGAGATAATTCACCAGAACTCCCACCAAAACTATCGTGATCAGAATCAATTAGTGCAATACTCCCACAGCCCACTGGAGAATCATGGGGATAGAGATAAGAGCAAGCATCATAATCATCTATGGAGAGATTCTTTTGAACCTTCCCTCCCACTGCATAGTACATCAAAGCTGCAGGATCACCTGAGTGTCCTAGCCCAAAAGCATGTCCTAATTCATGAGCAATAGTGGCCAACTTCTCTTGATCATCCAAATTAGCAAAACTGGTATCTGCATCGTTAATAAGAAAAGCACCTCGATCTCCACTTGCCGTATTAATACTTCCCACCCCTAAGACACCCGCTTCATCAAAGGTATCCGTATTAGAGCTACACCCTACTAAGATCTTTCCTACCGGTGTATTTTGCAAGGTTTCCAAAAGAGTCATATTGGAGGTATCCGTTGAGACCACGGCTTCAACTTCAAGCTCAAGGGCACAGGTTGGAATCTTATTCCAATAGGCCGAAATACTTTTTCTTACCATATCTTGTAATTCATATGGGCTATTAAATCCCGCTGTAGAACATGTATTGCTGGCAATGAGAATCCCGACATCGGAACTGGGAAAAGATACTCTACCTTCATTAGATAAGGTGAAACCATAAGTTTTCATATTTAATGAAAGTAAAAAGAAAAGAAAAAAGAAAACACCAGACTTCATTGAAATATTCTTCATTTCATCCATCCTAGAAAAGGTAGTAAAGAAAACTAAGTGAGTAACTCACTTTACGGGCATCGCTATTAAAGAGACTAAAAATATAAGTCTCAAAGCGTAAGCTAAACTCTTTAGAAATCACTCCATCGATTCCTAAATTAACGGTTTGATTCCAAGATAAACTTGAATCATTCGGCTGATAGAAAGGGGTCGACTCAGAGCCATTATTTAAATAAACCACTTCTCCATCACCAGAGATATGAGTGATGACTGTTGAGGTTCCATAACGAACCATCAAATGCGGATTTAAAAATAATCCAAAATCAGCGGAGATAAGATAAGTTCTCTTACTATAACCATCTCTCTCACCCGTGTGAAAAACGATATCAAACTCAGGTAAGAAGTATTGGTGATAAAAAGGAGTGAGTATTCGCGAATTTACTCCTATCATGGGATCAAAGGAAAGAGCATTTGAGGAACCCGAGATATCACTTTGAGTAGAAGGACCAAATGGCACATAACCACCTGCCGTAACGAGGGCATGGAGATTCGAATTCAAAATAAATAAGAGAATTAGGCCATAGATCTTTTTCACAATACACTCTCTAATAAAGAATATGCCTATCATAGGTGAAAATGAAAAAATAGCTTGCACCAGCGCATTAAGAAAGCTTTTGCCTACGACTTATTTGACTCATCATTTTCTGGCTCAGATTTAGGAGAAGGGTTATCCTCTTCTTTCGTCTCTGTTGTTGGCGTTTCCGACTCAGCTTCAGATCCTGATGAATTTACTGAAGAAGGAACGATGGGTTCTACCGTTAATTCCACAGACTCTTTATTTTCTCGCTCTTCCCTCTTTTCCTTAGCAGCTTGGGCAAGCTCTCTTTCTTGGGCCACTTTCTGATTGAGCTCAGCGAACTCTTCTTGTTCTTTGGCCCTTTTCTCATTGAGAGGACTAAAGAGAATATCATTCACAACTTGTCTTAATGTTTTCTTATCATTTTCAGAGATAGAGTGAATGATACCGCGATAAGTTTTTGAGCCCTTATCGTCAATAAAGTCCTTACCTTCTTCAATGGGGACAAGATTAATGGACATAGGTAAGGGATAGTCGAGACGATAAGTCTTCATGGGAAGTTCAATCTCTGTTTGAAAACGTACTTCAGACTCCGTTAAAAGAGTGAGAAGAATGGTATTTTTCATACTCCCAAAGCTTAATGTATTACTCTTTTTAATAAAGTACTTCTTCTCTTTGAAGTCAGATTCATTAAGTCTGCCATATTTTCTAGGGTCTCTTTTCTTTAAGGACTGAATCTTATTTTTGATTAACTCACTTAATTTTTCTTCTTGGCGTTTTTCATAGATTTGCGCCAAGTTCATAACCACATCCATATTTAGAGAGTGCCCATAAGTTACGATCATCGGATACATAAAACTCTCTTGGAGAGACTTTGAGGTCTGCCAAAAACAATTAAAGAGAACGATAATAGGAGAATAATTATCAATACTCTTAATCTCTGTGATTAAGCGTTGAATCTTAGAGATTTCACTTTTTTGCCAACTCGGAATTCCTTCAACCAACTCTGTATAACGTTTCTTCTGATCCTTATCTTCAAAATTATGAGTCACTTCTGGGGACTTTATCTTTTCTAAGGCCTTCTCAAAGATGGCCTCCTCATCTGGAGAAATATCGGAGAGCAGCTGATAGACGATAATGGAAGGCCTAATTTTTAACGAATTCTTGAAGTTGTCATCAAATTGAGTAAAACAGCGAAAGGAGTACTTCTTTCGAAAGTCACTTTCATGCTGCATTGAAAAAATTCTCATATTCTTATCAACAACCATCAATTTAGTTTTCTTCTCTAAATTGAGATCCATATGATTGATCACCCACTCTTTATGCTTTTTCTGGGCATGAATATAATCATTCTTATAATTTTGAATCATCAACTCTTGGTTCTTCTTGGCCTTTTTAATGACCTTAAGTCTCTCTGCCTCGTCTTTTGCTCCGAGAGCATCATCTTGCTGATCTTCAGTTAAATCAGGTTCATCAACAAAGACAAAATCTAAATCATAGGAGTAATTGAAATCATAATAGAGATTATTTTCAGAACGATTTTTGACAATAAAGTTTTTACTAGGAATATTCTTAGTTGGAATCTCGGAATTAAAACGTACTTTGGTTCCTTCTTCTAAAAAGAGATTCCCTTCCACGTGCATATAAGTGGGCGCAATATAACCCACTCTAAAATCATCAATAAGATCAACTTCTCGTGAAAGTTTGGCCTTCGCAAACTTTACGGGCTTTACTTGTTTAGGGAAGGCCATAACCATAGGAGCATGAACGAGATCAAAGAACTCTCCTCCCTTTACATACATAAAGTCGATCCCCACCCCAAGACATTCCTTGATGGCCTCTTTCTTATCCGTTAGACCAACAAGAGGGACATGTTCAAAAAGAGGATCTCTTGAAAGCAATTCAGAGAGGATAAACATCTCTTCTTTTTGAGAACAGAAATCAATATAGAGAATTTTAGGGGGATTCTTTATAAGGGCCAAAAAGATAGATTCACCAGTGAGACCTTTCGTGACTTCAATATTTTGAAATTCCCAATTGATGGTTCCATAGGTATTCTTGTATCGATAAACTATATTATTGAAGTAATTCTTTTCAGAACCAATGTATAGAACACGATGCGCAGCTCCTGCCGGCTTGTTCATAAGAATGACCTCCAACCATTTTGTTTACTCTTTAATTATAACCATCACTATTGGAGATTCCTAGAAGAAATCAAGAAAAATAGATATTTAGAGTACCTGGCCTGAACACTCAGATATCAAAGTCATCATAACTTTGCCCAAATTTCTCGTCATTTTCTTTAGTGAAGTACCTTCTTACAAAATATTGACCAGAGCGAATGGTGGAAATAAATCCCAATTCTTCTAATTTTCTTAATGAATGATAAATCTCATCAATCGATATTTTGAGATGTCCCGACATCTCAGAATGGGCCATGAGCTGACTAATTCCAAACTCTTTATAGAGATTAGGTCGACACCATACCCTTCTATAAAGGTACATAAGAACAAGAATCTCAATTCGATTAAGTTTAAAGTCGACTAAAATTTCATCAAAGAAAATATCGGGAATTTTGGAAGTCGTAGGATTTGTCTGTTGCTTACCTTCAATCAATTCTGATTTTGTAGGTTCTTTGCGTGACCGGTGAATGGCCAGTACATCGTGAATGTCAACCATGATCAACCTCCTGGACCAAAGCCATACTTCCCTAAGTATGACATAGGAATGGAACCATGACCACTAGGTTTTATTTAGGAATTTTTTGCCTCCACGAAGTGACAAAAATAGAGAGCATCACTTCTTTGTGCTGGTGCCAGTGAATCATCACTCAGCATTTTTTGAAAGAGAGCTCTCCCCTTTAAGTCACATGGTAGGATTTCTGCAAATTTTCTATAGATATCGCCGAGGTCGGAATTGAAGCGCTTTAAAAGTTGATCAAAATCATCTCCACAATTTTTAGAGTGAATCATATGAAAACGTTTAAGTGCACTTTTTAGCGGGTGAACTTCAAACTCTGAAAATTGAAGACTTCCCATTTCTTCCCCTATTTTTTGAGCATTGAAACCTCTTAATTCTTCCAAAGTCGCTTTCAGATTAAGATGGCCATCGAGGGTTCCACTTTTCAATTTTGCCATTTTACAAAAATGATCCAATTGAGAAAGCTCAACCTTCCATAAAGGGTCGTAGATAAGAGCACATAGAACTTCAAGTTCATTTTCTACTTTTTCTTTATAGCAGAGAACAGAATTGTCCTCGAGGGTTCCCATCAAAAAATCTAATTTTCGAATAGACTCACTTAACGGAATTGCATACCGATTAACGGTTTGGAAAAAGTGGTGACAGAAAATAAAGAAAGGTCCTTTAAAGGCCTCTCTAAAGAAATAGAAATTTGTTAATTTTGTCAGATTGAAATTCTTTATCTGCTCATTTAAAAGTTCTTGAGAGAGAGAGAAATTATACTTACAAGAAAAGCGCAGAGCGCGACAAAAGCGAACAGGATCTTTTGAAAAATCATCACTACAATGGTGGAGTTTCATATTCTTTAGATCTTGATATCCCTGAAAAGGATCTATGAAACGAAGTGAGATTTCATCATTTGTTTTTGAAAATTCTAATCCTAGTGCATTAATAGTAAAGTCTCTTCGGGCAAAGCTCTGCTCATAGGGACACTGACTTACGAGCTTTACCGACATATCACTATGCCCTAGGGCCTGGGCTCTTTGAGCTTTTTCACCTTCATCTCTTTCGTCATTTTTATAGGATTCTATTCTTGCAGGAGCAAGCTCAACTTCGACACTTGAATTCTTCCAAGAGATTCTCATGATAGAGAAAGAGAGATATTCTACATTTTGTTGATAGTCATTTTCTAAACGGCTACCTAAACGAACCAACCTTTGCGACCATGTTTTTTCATCATATTCATAGGGATGACGTAATTCAAAATCGAGATCGTTGGGAAACTTTCCGTTAAGAAAGAAGTCTCTTACCGCTCCCCCGACAAGAGTAAGAACAAATCCCTCTTGAAGGATAGACTCTATAAGCTCCTGAACCTCGGAAGTGAATTGCCCTAAGATAGGAGGGCAATGGATTTGATCTTCGTTATGAAGATCTTTGGGAAAGAGATCTATTATTGATTTCACTAAGTGCTCAGCGGATTATCCACTTGAGTAAGTCTCTCAAGGGTCATCTTTATTCTCGTTAATTCGACGGCATCTTTATGATAAACCACATAGAATTTTCCATTAGAAACTTTGAAGTCCATCAAGCTTCCCACTTTATCTTTGTAGTAAGATCGACTGAGTACATGCAGAGGAACAACAGCAACTCCCAAACCTTTTTGAACAGCTTGGAGCATATTTCCATGGGAGTTTATAACGTACTTCTTATTAATTTTCTTAGGAATGGAACCATAACGTTCACGACACCATTTTAAATAGAGGCCATCCCCTTCTTCTTGGAAGAGTATCGTGGGATAGCTTGAAAGTTCATCAAGAGTGGTTTCATCCGTTATTTTAAATTCATCTGAATCAGGGAAAACCAAAACGGATCTCTCTTCTCCTATAAACTTCTTTTCCCCCACGGTGGGAAGTGTTTCTTCAGGAAGAATGAGAAAGTCGAGACGATAATTTTCAAATTCACGCACAAGATTTTCTTGGAACCCTAAATTGATCGAGACCGTTAGATCTTTGTTCTCAGCTGAGTATTGAAGCATTTGAGGAGCGAGCCAAGACTTCCCAATCCCCGTTAGTGTTCCGATGCGAACAACTCCATTCATCGAAGTCTTATCATGAGTTATTTCATCGAGCGTTTCTTCCATTTGAGAAAGAAAGTTCTGAGCAAGCAAATAGAGTTTCTCACCTTCTTGGGTGAGAACGACCTTCTTTCCTGAACGTTTGAAAAGTCGAACATCAATCTTTCGTTCGAGATTCTTAATCGATTGGCTTATGGCCGATTGGGTAACATGAAGATCTTCCGCAGCTTTAGAAAAGCTCTTGGCACGGGCTACGGCCACTAAAGTTTGGAGTTGACTGGTTTCAAGCATATTGGACTCTTTCTTGGTGTTGGGATTAAGAGGAATTATTTCATTAAGCCTAACTACTGTTTAATATCAGATTTACTTATAGATTAGCCTAAACTTATAGGCAAGTATAAGTTTTAAGTTAGACCTTGATAAAGATTCACCAGAATAACTAAGAAAGTTTTATAAGGTCCCTTGGAATCTATCACGATGCATCATAGAAACTGACTCAACACACAATAACTTTAACAAGGTACACACACATGAAAAAGACCCTACTTAAGGCGTTGGCCTTATCTGTTGTTTGTCACTCTATGCCTACATTGGCCGCCCTTAACTTTACTTCAGAACAGAAAAACCAGCTCAAAGGCGTGCGCCTAACCGATGCGACCCATTCAATTGGTGCTTTAAAAAATCTTTCCCAGATCTCACAATCTTTAGAAAAGAGTTGGGATGACTATGTTGCAGACAATTATGATATGAATGAGGTTCTTAACCTCTTTCTCACGGATATCCCTACCGAGAAAGCAGGGCAAACCATTCTTCCTATTGCCAGCTTTGGTTCTCTAGAGAACTCTAACGAGATGGTCTTCATTATGGCCGATATTCTTGTTTCATCAAATAACCCTTCGGACATCAACGTTCGCGTAAAGAAAGTGATTCCCCTTTCTCGCACGAAATTTGAATTGAATGCTTCACTTGCTGATAGAAAGCTCATTGTTTCCGATACATTAAATGACCTTAAAATGGTATTTCCTCTTGGTGTAGGCTCTTTTGATGAAGGCGTTTTGAACGATGCTGTCACTCTTCTTACTCCGCGCTTTGAAAATTCATATCTCGATAAGAATGCGGCGATCTCTAAAAGGGATAAGCCTAGATACTTTGCAGGTAAACCATTTTTAAGAATTACGACTGATGAAAATCCGGCCAAAGGTCATACGGCGATTGGATTCCACGTACAACCTAATCTCGATCCCTTTGTAAGGGCCTTTGATAGTCACGGTTGCATGCGAATGCAAACTCATGATCTTCAAATGCTTCACGATCTCCTCAAGGAAGGACCTCATAGAAGATTGAGTGTTAATGTAAAATTTAAAATTGATGATCCCGCAGAACATCCGATCAATAAAGTGAATAAGCCTTATAAGAAGGTTCTCAATGTGGGGAAAACTTCAGCTCCCAATTACACAATTGATAGAGATGGATTAGTTCAAACCACAAAAGACTGGAATAATGAAGCACCAGTTGATCGCCTACAAGATATCGCCGGTGATCACCATCACGCTATTTATGATTACGATATGTCTTGGCGTGAAGAGGAGCGCTTCAAGGCCCATGTTGCTGAATGCTATGAGCAACATCCCTATGATGAAGTCGATGGTTTCTTCAAAAAGAAGAAAGAAAAAATAAAGTACAATAGCTGTGTAAAAGACGGAAGACGAAATAATAGTCTTTCCGATCGACTCTATCAAATGTGGGTTCACTAAAATTCTAATGATTCCAAGGCCTTCCCTAGTGAAGGCCTTTTTTTTTAACCTTAGTAAATTCTTCATAGCGCATTGCGTAAAATCTCTAATCTTGGTACAAATCCGAAAAACAAAATTTCTAGGAGTATTCCATGAAGAAGATTTCTCACGGGCTTATTAAGAGCTCACTTATAGGATTAACCTTAGTTCAGGCCCTAAGCAGCCAGGCCTACTTTGATAAGCAACAATATCTTAGTGAAGATACCCTTTTGATGACCGGTCAAACGAAGAAAAGTCTTCAAACAGACGATATCCAAGACAAGAAATCGAGGGCCTCTATCGTAAGAATTCTTGATAATGTTATGGCCACGATCAATAAGAGTGCAGAAATCTACGGACCTATCTATCGTCACGATACAAGAAATTCAGAAAACTATGGAGATGAAATCGTTAAGATTATTCTCAAGTCAGCCCATGCCAAGGCCAAGCGATACCTGGATGAAGGAAACCCACAGGCCTACTACGCTTTCTTGGCCCTTTCCTTAACTGTTCCCAATCAAGAGGGACTCTTTGTTCACTTTAGAGAAGTCGATTCAGATAGAGACTACTGTAATGATGAAAGATCTACTGGTGAAAATATTAAAAGTTCAAAAGCGAAAGACCAATTCCAAGCGGCTCTCAATGGAGAAGGTGGAAAGAAACTCTTTGGAATCTTTAATCGTAATAAAGAGTCTGAAGGTTTCCTCGTAAAGTGTAAGGACCTACGTGGAGAGAAGAAGTATCGTCAACTTATCGTAGGTGGAAGCGATGGAAGTGATGTGGGAATGTTCCAATTGTCAGCTCTATGGCACTTTGATGAATTCTTAAATAAAGGAAAGTATGATTCGGTTAAACAGACCGTGGACTATGGACTTAATTACCTAAGACAACAGTTTCACCACGGTTATAGAAATGCAGCGACGAAGTACACATGTTTTCTTGATGAGAATCAAAATATTGATTACTTCAAACTTATCCGTGGTTCTTGGTCAGCCTATAATGGTGGTCCTTCTCAGAAATGTCGATTTGCTGACAAAGAAGGTCCCTATGCTGGACACGATAATGGATTCAAAAAGAATTTAGACATCACTCTAAATTTAAATGATGGTGGATTCTTTGGTTTTGCTTCTGATTCAACCCTTGATCTTTCTCCAGCAGTTAGAGCAGCAGTTGAAGAAGTAGTGACTAATCTTGAAAAGAAGACAAATTCAGCTTCAGCGTTACAAAGTCTTTTAGACTCATAAGAATTAGCGAGTAAGTATAAGTATGTTGGGAAAAAAGAAGAACTCATTTTTAGTAGCATCTACCGTCTTTGTTCTGGTTATGGGGGCGGTAGCACTTTTAGATAATGAAACATCTTCCGAGCAGATTGATTCTGAACACAGTATTGATCATTCTCTAGTAGCCAATGCTCATAAAGAGGCCAATACATACAGAAAGAAAATTTTGGAGAAGGCCTTACCTAAAAAAGCGACAGGATCAGCGGCCTATCGTAATTTTGTCGATTCAGCAGTAACAACAGATCAATACCTGGAAGAGCTGAGAATTGGACAAGCTAAGGAATTCTTAAAGACAAGCTTTAAGTCTCTTAAAGATTGTTATCGAGAGGGGTGTGGCCAGTTACCTGACGAAGATGATGGTTTCTATGATCCGGCCTTATCCATTGCTCAACAATCTTTAAAGAGGCTCTTAGAAATTACGGCCCGCCATCCAAAGAAATTAGATCTAAGAAATTGGATGGAAGAGTCTGAACTTCTAGATCTTTTAGGTGCAGAAAACCAAGGTCTTCGCCAAGCGGCTTTTGAAAATCTAGTTAACTTGAAAGGTACCAAAGAAGCCTTTCAAGATATCTTAGAAAAGACTCGCGAGCTCCAAGGTGAAGCGGCTGGAGATGCCCTTAAAAATATGCTCACCTTTGTAAATGAAGATAATAAACAAGACTTAATCGATTCGATGGCCTTAATCAGTAAAGAAGGCAGTAGTGCAACTGTTCTTGGAATTCTTGAAAATTTAAGTGAATTAAAAGTAAGCCAGTCGCAAATCAATCAAATTACAGAAGGACTGTGCCGCTTTAAAGAAAAGAAAAGTGAAAGTCACAATGTAGCGGCCATGAGTTACTACTTAAAATCAATGGCCGCAAATTCAGGTATTGAATTAGAAGCTCAGAACTATTGTCTCTGAGCTTTAGAAAAATAGAATTCGTTAAAGGCTTCTTCAACAATTTTTGAATAAGTTCCCATTCCGATAAATTGACGATCCGCTTGGGCCATATCCATCTCTTCTTCGTAGGCAGAAGGCTTAACAAGTTCACAAAGATTAGGGTTGAGTTGTTCAATATACTCATTAAAGAATTTAGAAAACTCTCCTTGAGAAGAAACTAATTCCGAACAGCTCACATTCTGATAGTGATTAAGCTCTTTTACGTAGTGAAATTCATTATAATGAACTTCTAATAAATGAGAAAAGGTCCCGGCACCAATAAATTCTTTTTCAGACTCTATACTATCTTCCTCAAAAGCAGCATCCCTTACCTGTGAACAAAAGTTTGGATTCAACAGAGTAAGTTCTCTTTTAAAGAATTGGACAAATTCATCACGATTAGATGAATCAAAGAAATCTGAACATTGCATATCCATATAAGACTCTAAGGGTGCAATAGATAATCCTGCAGGATAGCGCTTCTTCGAACTCTCTTCTACTAAATGATCCGTTGTCATAGGGGCTTTTGCAAATGCATTAAAGGACATCAATCCTAAGGCCACAACACAAATCCCTTTATTCATTTTTAACACTAGCTCGCTAAGACGCTTCATAGTCACTCCGCTGATATAATTTCTAATGCCTTATATGATCCAAAATTCGTGCCATAAATCTTCACGCTATAACAGTTACTTAGCAGGACTAGGCCGTTATATTTCTATACACTTTTGAAAGGTGTTTAAATCCTTTACACCCCCTTTTCTATTTTTCACACCTTCTAGAGAAATTAATCAAAGCCCACTACCCTTTTTGTATAAATCATAAAAAAAAAAACGCATCCCCAAATGCGGCAACTATCGTGGAGGCATAATATGAAAAACTTTTTAAGCTTAATTGCATTAACTCTTATTGTTTTCAATACACAAGTAGCAGCTCAAGGCTTTAGTCTTGAAGATGAGTTACGTGACTACAATCAAGTAGGAAAGATCAACGCAGTCATGCTCAATCAAATCGATGACAATATTAACGCTGTAAAAGTAAACTTCGATCTCGAAAGAGAAAATGCTGATGGTGGTTTTGACCATATGGAAGGAAAAATCTTGGCCGCTCTTATCCTAACAATTGAAGATCAACTCGATGCTGTTGATGAGCAAAGAAGACTTCTCGATGAGAAATATGAAATTCTAGATGCCGATAAAGAGGCCATTGATAATCGTCTTCAAGGAATTCAAATCCTTATTGATGAAATCAACCTCTAAGCGAGACTTCATTACCCCTTAACACAACAGAAAATAAAAAAGGCCTCTTTTTCAAGAGGCCTTCCTTATTTAAACTTTTTAGACTAGAGTTTAGTCATCATTAGCAAGTTTCTCAGCTCTTTCTTTCATAACTGCTTCTGCAATATTTGAAGGAGCTTCAGCATATCTTGCGAATTCCATTGTGTATGAAGCTTTACCAGCAGAGAATGAACGAAGATCGTTAGAGTATCCGAACATTTCTGAAAGAGGTACTTCAGCGTTAATGATAACTTCACCATTTGGATCAGTCTCAGAACCTTGGATAAGACCACGTCTTGAAGAAAGGTCACCAATTACTGTCCCTTGGTACTCATCTGGAGTTGTTACTTCAACTTTCATAAATGGCTCAAGAATCGCAGGATTTGCGTTCTTAATTGCTTTTCTCATCGCCTGACGAGCAGCAATACGGAAGGCCATATCTGAAGAGTCAACATCGTGGTACTTACCGTCTTGTAGGAAAACTTCACAGTTAATCACTGGGAAAGCTGCAAGAGGACCGTTATCCATAACGTCTTCGAAACCTTTTTCACAGGCACCGATAAATTCGTTAGGAATAGAACCACCTTTAATTTGGTTATGGAATTTGAAAACTTGGTCTTCAGAGTCTTTCTCATCATTTGTAAGAGGACGAAGAGTCCCAACAACTTGACCAAATTGACCAGAACCACCAGTTTGCTTCTTGTGAGTGTAATCAAAAGGAGTTTCCGTTGTAATAGTCTCACGGTAGTTAACCTGTGGAGCCCCTACTTCTGGGTTACATCCGTATTCACGCTTAAGACGTTCTACGTAGATTTCAAGGTGAAGCTCACCCATACCTGCGATACGAGTTTCCCCTGATTCTTCATCAGTAAATACGTGGAAAGTTGGATCTTCTTTCATGAAACGTTGAAGACCTTTTGATAGTTTAGCTTGCTCAGCCTTATCTTTAACATTAATAGAAAGTTCGATAACCGGAATAGGTACGTGAATCCCCTCACATGAGATGTCGAGGTCCTCATCATTACCTACAAAAGTATCCCCTGAAGCACAGTCAATACCAACAAGAGCGATGATATCACCAGCGTGGGCTTCATCGATATTGGCACGGTCATTAGACATCATTCGTACGATACGTCCAATACGTGTCTTCTTCTTAGTACGCGTATTATAAACAGTGTCCCCTTTATTAAGAGTTCCTTGATAAATACGTGTATAAGTTAGCTGTCCAAATTGCTCATCAGTAATTTTGAACGCCATCATAACAAGATTAGCAGCTGGATCTGGTTCAAGGTTGATTTTAACGTCACCCTCTTTAGTATCTCTTACTGCATTTGGTTTTTCACACTCAAGTGGTGAAGGAAGGTATCTTGTTACCGCTTCTAGAAGAGGTTGAACACCTTTGTTTTTGAAAGCAGAACCCATGAAAACAGGAGTTAATTCAAGAGAGTTAACACCAGCTTTGATACACTTGTGAAGATCTTCTTCACTTGGCTCATTACCTTCTAGGTAGTTCTCCATCACTTCGTCATCAAACTCAGCAACAGCATCGATCATTTCAGAACGACATTCTTCCATTTGGTCAACAAGTTCAGCTGGACAATCTTCGATACGAACGGTTTCACCGTTATCACCATCAAAATAGTAAGCTTTCTTAGTAATAAGATCTACAACACCATTGAACTGATCTTCTGCTCCAATTGGAATTTGCATAAGAACAGCATTGTGTCCTAGTTTTTCTCTAAGAGCATCACGCCCTTTAAATGGGTTTGCACCCATACGGTCCATCTTGTTCATGAAAGCAAGACGTGGAACACGGTAACGCTTCATCTGACGGTCAACAGTAATCGACTGAGACTGTACACCAGACACTGAACAAAGAACGAGAATCGCACCATCAAGAACACGAAGTGAACGCTCAACTTCAACAGTAAAGTCAACGTGACCGGGAGTATCGATGATATTTACACGAGTGTCTTTTTCAACACCAGAAGCAAAAGTCGTCCCTTTACCTTCGAAACCACGCCACCATACAGTAGTTGCAGCAGAAGTAATGGTAATACCTTTTTCTTTCTCAAGTTCCATGTGGTCCATCTTGGCACCGTCACCACCACCACGTACGTCTTCAATTTTGTGGATCTCACCACAGTAATAAAGGATCCTTTCCGTCAGAGTTGTTTTCCCTGAGTCAATGTGGGCAGAAATCCCGATGTTTCTCGTTTTCGCCATTAATTTCATGCGTTTTTCTCCACTGTCTAAATGAACTGAAAGTTACCATCAGCTCAAAAATGTCGATAAATCTACGTTACTTAGTATATATTCGAGGGATATTAGAGGTTTATCGGAGTATCGTCAACGAGACTAGAGATATTTTTTAAATAAAGACCATTCTTTCCAAGCCTCCCACTATAACGCACAGAGCACGTTTGTGAATTCCCTCCTAAAACCTCTTCGCTACTCGAAATAAAATAATCTTTATGGAAGCTAGTAATCTCTATAAGATTCAAGAATTTACTCTAGACATAAAATCCATCATCCCTTACAAAACATGACTGCAAATTAAATTTTTTACCCCATAAATGGAGCATGAATTCAGCATGAGAGGACGAGGCTTTTCAAAAGATTTATCTAAAGAAGACTTATACGAATCGGTTAAGACACTAGTCGAGACAGAAGAGGAACATATCCATCTTGACCAGCAAAAGCTTTTCACCCTTTTCAGTGTTGCTTTTCAGTACCTACTTTTTAAAAGTACAAAAGAACCCGGTGCCTATATTTTAAGAATTGAAGATTCGGCTCTGGCAGAGAAGCTGGCCAAGAAGTCAAAAGACCCTAGCACTAGACGCTTTGTCCAATCCCTCCTCCTGCCACGAAAATTAAAATATCAAAAATCAACATTCTTCCTCGACTTCTTTCACATTGGCTCATGGTCATTAACTTCTGATGTTCCACGGGAAAAAATAAAAGGGGCCATCATTGTTAAAAATACTTCCGGTCGTCCTATGACTGAGATTGAAATGGATGAAGAAGAAAGTGAAGAAAATCCAATGGCCCACCTTCCCAAGGATTACTTTCTCACTTCCCTAACTGAGTTTGTCCCCAAGACCATAACGATTGCTTATGAATGGGAAGAAGGTGAACACCTTCCCCTGAAGAGAGTTCAATTTCCTTTTATTAAAAAAGAAAAAGAGAGAGTGGCGGGACTCACCCTCTCTCGCGATATCGACTTAGAAAAATTTGAAGACTAAATAAAATTTGCAACTCTTTGAATTTGCGTACTAGTCCCATTATTTCAATGACTTAACCTCTGTATTTCTTACAAGCTTTTTGTTCGCCGATAAAAACATTCTTGAAAGCCATGACAGGGTGCGATATAAACCTTCTAACATCATTGTTAATAGAAGGAATATTACCCGATGCTAACGAGAGAAATTGGTCCTCACACATTATTCAAAGAGCTCAACCGCTACCTGGATAGTACCGACCTTTCTCTATCTCAAGTGGCGAGAAACCTCGGAGTTTCTAAAGGTCACCTTTCAGAAATAAAAAATGGAAAAGCTGATCCGGCCTTAAATACCGGACTGCGAATTCTTAAATTATGTGGTCTCGAACCAGAAGAAAGAAAAGCATGGGCCCATTTCTATAATCGAACGATTTCTGATGAATACCTTGAAGTCCATGCAGACGTAGATCACGTCTATGCCCTCAAGCTCAATGAAAAGGCTTCTTTTCGCTTGGCCCATGATATTGATTTTCTCAATGCCTATACTGATATTGTGAATAAAATGGAAGAGGGAGTTCCCTTAGTCGATCTTAGGGTCGAATACGGTAAAGATATAGAAAGAAAGCTCAACACCTTTGTAGACCTTGGAATTTTAGAGCGTACCGAAACGGACCTAGGCAAAGTCTATAAAGCGGGCAATGTAAGTCCTATTGTTTCCAAGAATGCTTCTTTCTCCCTGATTAGAACCATTCTTGAGCAACAGCATATCAACTTTCAAAATGGTGAGCACAAGGGATTGAATAAATTCTTTTATAACGATGTAAGTGATGAAGGAATTAAAGAGCTCGATGCGCTTCTTATGGAAACGACAGAAAAGGCGGCACAAATCATTCGCAAACATAAGCAACACCGAAAAGAAGGTGGAAATCGCTACATCTTCCAAGTGATGTTAGGACAAACTCAAAACTAGAACCACTCCCCAAATTCTTTGAAAATTTTTCACGAATTCAGTTCTAAAAACGAAAAATATTGGGCCCTCTTGTATTTCATGGCCCTATTTTCTAAGATCCCTTCAATAAGAAGCATACCCTGCGAATTTAGGAAAAAAATTAGAGGACATGGGAGATGAATATTTTCCATGAGAGAGGCCCTCTAATTTTTTTCCTAATATTTTCCATCCATCAAATCCACCCCTTATCAAAAAATAAAAAGTTAAAAAGATAATACGTCAAATTTTACGCTCATTATAAAGATTATTTACACACAGAGGTTCATCCAATACTCTTAAAATACAAATAAATTAAGAGAAGTTATGAAGAACCTACTTTATATTGATGATAATCTTGACGCTCTAGAGCTCTACAAAGAAATGCTCTCGGAGAACTTTAAAGTCCACACCTATTCTAGCCCAGATGATGGACTAGCTGCCGCTAAGAAAGATGAATACGATGCGATCTTACTTGATATTTATTTTCCGGGCACCACGGGCTTTGATATCATGCTCAAACTGCGTAGTATCCCTCATATGCGATCGACACCCCTATTTTTCATTAGCTCCGAAAATAATCTTCACAATCGTCTAAAAGCTCTCAATATGGGCTCTGAAGACTTTATTTGTCGCTATATGGAACCTGAAGAAGTCATCACTCGTATTACTAAGAAAGTTGAAAAATATGATCATTCTTCCCAACAAGAGCAAAATATACTGAAGGTTGGAGACATCGAATTAGATCAGTCCCTCCTGTCTGTTAAATGTCGTAATGAATATATCCCTATGACTCAAACGGAATATAAGATTATCTATATTCTTCTGAAGCAGTACCTTCTTAATGCAGCTTCCGTGCTTCCTAAAGATGAACTCATTCAATTTGTATGGCCGACTGATCCAGAAAGTGTCTTCCCAAGAACTTTAAGTACTCATCTCACCAATTTACGAAAAAAGCTTGATAGTAAAGAAGTGAAAATTGCCAGCATTCGCCAAAATGGTTTTCGCTTAAAGCTCATCTAAATCCCCTCTCAAAGAGAGAAGGGCCTTGGTTCCATTTCTTAGTTTAAAGATAAGTTTTTTATGACTTAGAGAAGTGTCTTTGTGATAGGAGCCTATTCAGGCCACTCTAAATGGGGTTGGTAGTGGTGGGACTGTGGGATAAACTAGTGTCTGTTATGAACCAAGGCCATTTTTTCTATTACCAACCTGCTGCCTATATATAGAGCAACCTTCGTGCCAAAAATGTATAAAACTTTGACACTTTGCGATCTTCCAGAAAATAAGGAGTTAGATGGGAATTGAAAAGAATACCTAGTCCCATCGAGTCACCCCGTGGCCATTTTGCCCCAGCAATATGCACCACCGCCTAAAGGATCCCTCTAAAGAGTCGAGTTTTAGGTATTTTCAAATTGAAATAAATTCAGTAATTTATATACAAATAATCATTTAAATTAACGGAGATTCAGCGTGAAAGTAAAAGAAATGCGCGAGCTAGTGAGTTCATTACAAAAAGAAGGTGCTCTTGCGAATAAGACTGTGGAATTTGTGGTCGATACCAAGAAACTCTTCGTAGAAGATATTAAAGCTGGTGTAGATACAATGGCCTTTTCTGTTACACGTGATAATTTTCGTACCCTGACTATTGATGAGCTCAATAATGCTCTCGATACAGCAAGAGGCGATCTTGATGTTGAAGTTCTCGTCGGTAAGAATAGAAAAGCGGTTACAGGAACCTACTGTGGTCCTACTGCTCTTGAATTACTTGTTGAGTAATAAAAAACGAATAGAGCTTTGTTTAAGAAACAAAGCGTTTTAAAACACTTTCTAAACGAGGCCATAATTCAATGGCCTCTTCTTTTTTAAAGAAGGCACTAAAAGATAGGCGAATTGCTGATATGGCCTGATCTTCACTATATCCCATGGCCATAAGAACACGGCTGGGAATAACGGCGCCAGATGAGCAAGCACTTCCATTACTCACATCCATGCCTCCCATATCTAAGGCCATAGAGACAGTCTGTGCCTTAATATCGTTGAGTATAAAATAAAGAGTATTCCCATTTCTTTGGGGAGCCCCTTCACCTGCAATATGTCCCTTATCTCCGATCAGCTGGCGCAACCTCTCTTCAATATAAAGTTTAGCTTCGTTTTGTTCATCGAATTGATAACGCTCTTTCATAACTTCTAGGGCCGTCTGAATGGAAAAGATCCCCCACGTATTCTCGGTACCCGAGCGTAATTTATCTTGCTGACCACCCCCATTCATCAGGGCCTTCATAAAATGTGGCTTAACAAAGCTAAAGCCAATCCCCTTAAGGGCTCCAAATTTGTGAGCACTAAATGTATAGGCATCTGCAATTGAATTTAATTGGTTAAATTCCCTAATTTTACCAATCGACTGAACAGCATCCACATGAATCATTACGGGAAATTTTTCTTTGATAAGAGAGAGTTGATCTAGAGAATTGACGACACCTGTTTCATTGTTGACCCAAGTCCAGTTCAGAAGAATATCTGTTTGATCAAGATTCATCCCCTCTAAAACATCTGCAATTTGCTCCCACTGGATTTGGCCGTGGTGGTCCACAGCTAAGGCATGAGATTTTAGACCTAAGGATTGGATATAATCGATTTGATTAACGACACAGCTGTGATCACTTAGGGCATAGAGAAAAACAAAGTGTCGATTCTTTTCGAAAGACTCAAAGGCCTTTGATTTAATAAGAGAGTTTATCCCCTCGGTAGCACCTGAGTGAAAAAAGAGTTCATACTCCCTTTCCCCTAGTTGAAAGAGATCATAGAGATAAGATTTAACCTCTCCCATTTTCCTCTTGGCCTTCTTGCCACAGGTGTGAACACTTGAAGGATTTCCCATAGGCCAAGCACCTGTGCGTATTTCTTCTAAGACTTCATCAAGAATAGGCGCGGTTGCATTATAATCTAAATATGTTCGATTTTGATAAACCATAGAAACTACGCCAATCCTTACTTATTATTCTTTATCTCTCATTATATCGCTTAATATACTAGTTAATCTTACACGACTTGTTTAAAAAAAAGGCCTTAACAGTAGGCACAAAATGCTAAACGGCCGTACCAGAGCTTTTGACAAGAGAATGCTTTAAGCCACAATAGATAGCAGAAGATATTCAAAAAAATAAGGATATTTATATGTCATCTCAAAATCTTTCATTACCTCATTATTCAGAATTTTATCAAAACTTTAATCGACAGGATTTCGATAAACACTTTGTTGGAGACTTTTCTGGCCAAATAAATCCGGCCATTGAATGTTGTGATCGCTACGCTCACACCGATAAGATTGCCCTCTATTGGGAAGGTTTAGACGGCCAAAGTGAAGAAGTCTCATTTAAGAAGTTAAAAGAGGAAACCGCTAAGGTGGCCAACTTTCTTGTGGCCCAAGGGGTAAAACCCGGTGACTTTGTAGCGGGTCTTCTCCCTCGAACCCCTCAACTCCTCTATACTATAATAGGAGCATGGAAAGCAGGTGCCATCTACCAGCCCCTATTCACCGCTTTTGGACCCAAGGCCATTGAACAGAGATTACAAACTTCAAAGGCGAAGGTCATCATCACTGATCATATCAATAGACCCAAATTAGAAGAGGTTAAATTCCCACGAACGGATGGAGTTAAGGTTGTATTGAGTCGTGATGAAAACGCCCAGAAATATCAAGGGGACTTCGACTACGCTAAAGATATTTCTCAGCAATCTTCTGAGTTTGAACCAGTGGCCCGATCGGGAGAAGATCTTATGATGATGCTCTCAACCTCAGGGACGACTGGCCTTCCTAAAGGAGTTCCCGTTCCCATCCATGCCCTCACATCATTTAAAATTTATATGGACTATGCAGTCGACTTAAGAGAAGAAGATCGATTCTGGAATCTGGCCGATCCAGGATGGGCCTATGGACTCTACTACAGTGTGACTGGCCCTCTTATTAATGGAAACTCCCTACTTTTCAATGAAGCAGGCTTCACCGCTGAAGACACTTACCGAGTGATAAAGAAATATAAGATAACAAATCTAGCGGGATCTCCAACGGCCTTTCGCCTATTAATTGGTGCCGGAGAGGAACTCGCCCAAGAAATTAAAGGTCAATTACGTAGAGTAAGTAGTGCCGGAGAGGCCCTAAACCCAGAAGTCATCCGCTGGTTTCGTGAAGAATTGGGAACAGTAATTTGTGATCACTACGGCCAAACAGAATTGGGCATGGTTGTGAATAATCATCACTCATTGGATCACACCAAGAAAGCAGGAAGTATGGGCTTTCCTATGCCGGGCTATAAGATGGCCGTAGTCGATGAAAATGGACAAGAGGTTGCTCCCAATACTCCTGGTGAACTTGCCGTAGATATAGCAAACTCCTCAGTTCTTTGGTTTAAGGGCTACTATCAAAAAGAGACGGACTCAATTCGCAAAGGATATTATCACACCCATGATACTGCGGAAATGAACGAAGAGGGTCTCTTCACCTACGTAGGGAGAAGTGATGATGTGATCACCTCCTCTGGTTATAGAATCGGACCCTTTGATGTGGAAAGTGCACTCGTAGAACATCCTGCAGTGGTAGAGTCTGCAGTGGTGGGAATTCCCGATGAAAAAAGAACTGAAATTGTAAAGGCCTATATAGTTCTCAATCCTAAGACCTTGAAAGAGATAGGCACCATGGAAGAAGAGCAACAAAAGAAATTCAAAGAGGATTTAAAAGAAGAAATTTCTCTCTTTGTAAAAAAATCCTTAGCAGCCCATGCCTATCCGAGAATCATAGAATTCTTAGATCAACTTCCTAAGACACCGAGTGGGAAAATTCAACGTTATTTGCTTAGGAGTAAATAAAGAAGACTTCAAAAAAAGGGCAGACTTATCGATTGAGTCTGCCCCCTCTACTTCCTTTCTTTGTAACAAAAGTTATAAGAAAAGATATGATATGAAAGCCCTAGTCATTGCGATCAATTGTTTTCGCAAGCTCAATCATTTCTATAAGCTCAGCTTCGAATTCATAAGGATCACTTCCCTTCGCCTCTTTAGCGAGTTTGAGAATCTCATCATAGGAGTAATTCTTTGTCAGTTCGTCATCTCTTAATTTTAGACCTAAACTTGCCGCAGCAGTTGCCAATTTAAAGTTGCGATCGGCCTTCTCAATTTTTTGAGTTTTGTTCTTAAGAGGAACTTCAAACTTGGTACTCTTTGATCCAGTTGGAGACTTATATCTAACTTTTACCGTAAGGAGTTCATCATCAAAATCATGGCGACTTCCTTTCCCTTTAGTTTGCTTTGAATACTTTAAGTCATCAATGACCGGGGCTATATCCTCAATTTTTCCACCGACAGGAACGATTTCATAAAGGGCCGTTACGGTGTGACCAGAACCCATTTCACCAGCATCTTTCTTATCATCGTTAAAGTCTTTAGCTGCTAGCATACGATTTTCATAACCGATTAAACGATAGGCCTTAACCAGATTGGGATTAAATTCAACTTGAACTTTTACGTCTTTCGCCACAGTTGTGAGATTCTTCTCAAGATCAATATTAAAGAGTTTATTAGCCTCTCTCAGAGAATCAATATAGGCATAATTACCATTACCACGGTTTGAAATTTCCTCTAACATAGCATCTTGATAATTTCCCATACCAAGTCCAACTACAGTTAAGAAAATATCATCTTTGGCCTTTTCTTCAATAAGATCCAGCAAGGCACCACGAGAAGAAGTTCCAACATTGAAGTCACCATCTGTGGCCAAAATGACACGATTAACTCCATTTTTGATAAATCCCATTTTCGCCATTTTGTAAGCGGCAATGATTCCGGCGCCCCCATTTGTTGAGCCCCCTGCTCGTAACTGATCTAGGGCCTTGAGAATTTTGACTTTCTCTCTTACTTCAGTAGGCTCTAAGATAACTCCCGCAGCACCGGCATAGACAACTAATGAAATCGTATCAGTCTTTTTCAATTTTCTTAAAAGAAGCTGCATGGATTCTTTTAACAAGGGTAATTTCTTAGGAGAATGCATAGACCCGGATACATCCATCAGGAAAACAAGATTCTTTGAAGCTTGGGCCAATTCTGAAGAAGTCTCTGACTTCATGGCCACCCTTACAATTTTTCTATCTTGGTTCCAAATACTTTGAACTTGATCGACCTGGATGGCCACTGGATGTTTAGAAAAGTCACCTTCATATGAATAAGGAAAGTAATTAATCATCTCTTCTATACGAAGTGCGTTCTTAGGAGGCTTTTGTCCTTTTAGGAGAAAACGGCGCATATTTGCGTAACTGGCCGTATCGACATCTACTGAAAAAGTCGACAAAGGTTCATTTGAAACCAATGTATAGGGATTGGAATCAATCTTATCATAGCCTTCTCTATTGAATTCTTCTTCTTGAATACGACTTGTTACTTGGGGCGAAGGGATCATCTTTCCCTTTATCGCACCCGCGGCTGGAGCAAAATCTGAAATTTGAGCACTTTTCATCTTGGCCATTCGAGTCGCGACAACTGATTCTGTAGTATTCATCACCTGGCCAGATAATTGAGCCGAGTTCTCTACTAATTCTTGTTTTCGCTCAGGTCTTATTATTTTTTTCTTCTCAAGAAGGATATTCTTTTCTCCTCTATGAACATCATTGATGGAAGAAATTGATGGACTATTATCAATAATATTATCATTAACGAAGACCACCAAAGCAATAACGGCGACCGAAGTACTCACGGAAAAACCTAAGAGCCATTTTTTCCATTGTTCTCCTTTCGTTGATTTAGGTGAAAGAATTTTTTCACGCATCTCAGGAGATACTCTTAACAAATGATCTTTAGAAAACTCAGCTTGTAAAGTGGCCTTAAGTAACTGAAGGGATGCCACTTCATCACGTATTTCTTCTTCACTAATACCTTTATCTCTCAACTCTTTTAAAAACTCCTGGGCCCTGGATTCGTCAAGCTCATTTAGAGCATAGGCCGTAAATTCGGGAGATTGATTCCATTTATCATGATTCAAATTTTCACCATTCATACGTTTGTCTCCTTTTTCTTAGGATTAAGTTCAAGGTTATTTAATTCGTCCTCTACAATTTTACGAATTTTCTCTAACCCTTTATGAATTCTGACCCCAACAAGAGAAACGCTAAGACCGGTAACTTCAGCAATTTCTTTATAGCTAAGATCATCATTAAACTTTAAAACAAGAACTTCTTTTTCCGCTTTAGAGAGTTTATTAATTTCGGCCATGATCTGACTGGCCTGAAGTAAACTCTCACTCACACAAGGACAACTTAGGACTTCTTCTAAATTATCTTCAAAGCGAATCCTCTTATCCTTTCTCAAGATATCAATAGCGAGATTACGACAGACACGATATAGCCATGCCTTGGGATAGTGCTCAAAATGACCAGGAAATTCTTGTTTCCATAGTTTTAAGAAACTCTCTTGTACGACTTCTTCACTGGTGGCCATTTGGCTTAAAATCTTAAACGTGTAGTTTAAAAGAGAGGACTCATTATCCACTACCGTTGTGTGAAACCAGCTCTGTTTCTCCATTTGATCACTCATCATTTTCTCCAAAAAGATGTTCTTATTTATTAAACGTATGAGGGGCTATTTTATTAAAAAAAAAAGGTAAAAATAAGGAAAAAATAGGACAAAAACTAATGAATCCAGACACTTAACTGGATCATTTTACTCCAGTGAATTTATTTTCCCCACAGGATAAAAAACATGTCATTCTTAATAGGAGCTATGAAATTAATTTTTTTCCTTTTTATTCTAAACTGCACTTCTCTCATGGCAGCAAAAGAGCTGACCTTAGGTGGTCAGATGACGATCATTTATCAAACGAGCAGTATAAGTGAACATACTTCGGGAGCTGCTACATTTTCAGGAGATCTCTTTATAAGTAGAGAATTAGAGCAAGGCTCTATTTTTCTGGATCTCCAATACGCACGTGGCGCAGGAGTCGATGCCGCCCAGTTTGGGGGCGCTATGGTTAATAACGATGTCATGCAAGATCCAGAACATCCAGAGCAACCCTATCTTGCGAAGCTTTTCTATGAAAGAAAATTCTCATTAAAAAAAGAACATGATTTAACCCTTCATATTGGTAAATTTGGTGTTAATGATTACTTTGACCTCTCCCCCTATGCTGATGACCAAACAATACTCTTTCTCAATCAGGCCATTAATAATAGTGGGGCTTTCGATTATGCTCAGGATCTAAAAGGTCATGGCTATACTTATGGCTGGCATGCCGAGTACCAATATAAAGAATGGTCTATCGATCTTGGCCACTTCAGTGCCAACGGTGATCTCGATCAAATCAATAATCAATTCTCGCTTCTCTATGGACTAAAATGGAGACCTAAGGGAAAGGGTGAACTCCCCGATCTCTTCCAAGTCTTCGCCTTTATAAATAAAGGAGAATATGGAAGCTTTGATCATCAGGGAGACTTCCTCACCTCGGATAAAGAAAGGATAAACACGAAAGAAAATAAAGATCGCAATGATAAGAAAGGAGTCATTGTTAATTTAAATTATTCCCTTTCTCGTCAAGTCCATCTCTTTGCCAAATTTGGCCAACAAGATGACAACCGTGATGTAAGACACTATCAGGATATGGATCGCTCCACAGTTATTGGGCTACTTATCGATGCTCCCTTCAAAAGAAGACCACTCGATGCTCTAGGTTTCGCACTAGAAAGAGGAGAACTCACCGGAAATCATAGGAAGGCCCATGAACGTGGTTATCAGTCTTTCTTTAATCGTTCGAGTGGGATTGGTAGTGGAAATTATAAACCAGAAACCGTAGCGGAATGTTTTTATCGCTATCAATGGGATCCCCATTTTCAAATCAGCCTAGACTATCAATGGATCCATCATTTTAACTACGATAGAAATAGAGCAGATGCTCATTTTGTAGGGAGTCGACTTCATCTGGATTTTTAGTTTGAAAAGCTGGGCTGTTATTCTTCTTCTCACCTTTTCATCTTCAAACTAAACTCTCTAAATTTTGCAAAAAAAAAGCCCGCCAATTGACGAGCTTTTTTATCATTGAAAATAAATGATTTCTTACTGGTTGATCTCTCCAAGAGGACCACGAATCGCAGATGTTACATTCATCCCGTTATTCTCAGAAGAAGTTGTATTTTCTGTAGTAGGTGTACTTTGAGTGTGTCCACCAAAACCATTGTCATTTGAAGAAACAACTTCTTCGTTAGACTTAATATTGGCCTCAACTTCTTTAGCTTGACGAGCAAGGTCTCCAAGTGAAGTTGTTGTTAGGTATTCACTCATGATTGTTCCCAAGTTTTGGAAATAATCTTTTGAGAGGTGGAATTCAACAGTGTTTGAACTCTCCGCCTCAGTACCTACGATATCCTTAGCTGGGTTTGTGTTTTCACCTACACAGTCAAGAACGTCTTTAATTGAAATTTGATCCATTGGACGCGCTAAAACGTATCCACCACCTGGACCACGAACAGACTTAACAGATTGTCCGTTTCTAAGCTTTCTAAAAAGCTGCTCTAGGTAATGTAGTGAAATGTTTTGACGAGTAGAGATCTCTTGTAAACGAACGGGATTCCCGTTTGAATGCATAGTTAGATCTAGCATAGCACGAACTGCGTAACGTCCTTTTGATGTAAGTCTCATTGGTCTTCCTCCATAAATCCAATCATTAAAATAGCTTAAAGCCGATAGGGTAAAAATTTTTGTAATGCCGTATTGAGTTTCACTTTCCTAGCTTCACTCAGAGACTCTTTAAAAAACTCGATTAAAAGAGTTCCTTAATTTTGTCTGTAGATATTATGACGGCCTAGAGATTTAACAGTCAACTCTCAAATAAAACAAAATCATTTTAATTTTCTAAAATAAAGTTACACATTCCTGTCAGTTTTTTGATACCCATTAAATTCAGTAGGTTATCCATAAGAAAGTCAAAAAATCCAACTTCTTACAGGCTCAAAAACTCAATAAAATTAGAGAAAAAAAAGGATGAAACGGAAGATAATTCCGTCTTGATTGGTCAAGAACTTAAATGGATTAACTTTAAATCACGAGTGGCCACTAACTGTCCTTCAGCAACTTCATTCATTTCAAATTCTATTTCATAGACTTCAAAATCATCAGAAGTCTCGGCCAAAATTTCATTTAAATAGGGTTTGCCCCACTCTACGAGGAAGTATTCCTTATCTTCTAAATACATAGAAAGCTCTAAGTGAATCACTTCCTCTGCACTATTTAAGCGATAGAAATCTGCGTGCACAAGATTACCTAATTCATTAACTAAAGAATAAGTAGGACTAAAGGCCTCTTTATGGGTGGCCATTTGTTGAACAAAAACTTTGGTAAAAGTGGTCTTTCCTACACCAACATCACCACTGAGGATAATGATGGCAGGGGTTTCAATAAAGTCTTTTAGCTCATATATGATCGACTCTAAATCTGTTTCTAAACTCTTCTTCCACTCTCTAAGTATAGTGCTCAAATAGACTCCCCTAAAGTTGTTCTTCTAATTCAGCGAAGGCATCAGAGAGATATTCTACCAAACTCATGGCGGTCATTGATCTCGATCCCTCTTTTAGAGAAGCGTGCTTACCTGATAAAGTATGAATGATAATTCCCAGCTTAATGGCATCATAAACAACTTGTTTATTGGCAAACATAGAACTTGTTTTAACTTCCATAGGACTTTGGGCCAATAGACCCCCTAGAATACCAGAAAGAACATCACCACTTCCTCCAGAGGCCATACCATCATTAGGAAAGTAATTGATAAAGATATCACCATTAGGAAGTCCTAAATAGCTACAGGCTCCTTTTAAAAGAATGCAACTATTTGTGCGATCAACTAATTTTCTTAAATAGGCCATAGGATTTTCTAAAACAGCTGCTTTATCAACTTTGGCAAAATCAGCAAACTCACCCATGTGAGGAGTTAAGATCGTAGGCCACTTTCTTTGAGCGAGAACTTGATCATCCTCTTCAAGGTTAAGGACGCGAATGGCATCAGCGTCAACAACAACTGGACCTGCAAAATGATTGAGAACTTGAAGAACCACTTGGCGAGACTTTAAATCACGTCCAAGCCCTGGACCTAGAACAATAGAGTCCCAACGATTTAAATCTTTAATAATATCATCTACCGCCTCTTTAACCGTGGGAATGAGTCCTGTCATAACTTCGGGAACAATCCTAGAGCAAAGTTCTACGTACGACTCTTTCCAAGTGGATGCGGTAACGAGACCGGTTCCCACTTTAAGGGCCGCTAAAGAAGACATAATAACGGCTCCAGTTAAACCTGGACTCCCGCCAACGACGAGACAGTGGCCGAAACTATTCTTATGACCAAACTTATCTCTTCTTTTTAAATTTTCAATACAATCATTAGCACTCAAAAGCTGCTTATCGCCACCCACTAAAGTTTTATAGGGAAAGCCTGCTTCTATGACCACGAGTTTTCCCGTGTGCTCAGCTCCATCACCAACGTAATGGCACAATTTTGGGAGACCAATGGCCATAGTGTAATCAGCGTGGATCGCATTTCCATTGACTCGACCATTATCCCCGGCGACACCTGTGGGCGCATCCACAGAGACAACAATGGTGGCATAATCATTGATAAGATTAACCACATCAAAGAGATAATTAGATAGAGGGGGATTGAAGCCCATTCCGAGGATGGCATCGATAACAAGAAACTCATCTTGAGTTTGAGTAAAATAAGATTCAATTTGTTCAGTATCATCAATGGAGTTTACTTTCACACCGAAGTGTCGAGCAAAATTGAGTTGCTCAGTGATAACTGGCCCAAACTCACTCTCAGAAAAAAGAAGAAAGGCACGAACACTGTAGCCCTTATTCGTTAAATGACGGGCAATACATAGGCCATTAGCGCCATTATAACCTTTACCAACAAAGACAATAATCTCAGAAAAATCATTCTCGAGTAAGAAGCGATTTTCTATAAATTCAGCAGCATTTCCACCAACATTTTCAATAATACGGGCTTCACCAAATCCCATATCTTGGGTAGTAAGGGATTCAATGGCCTTCATTTCTTCAGAGCTAACAACTCTCATAGTCTATTCCTAAGGGGGTTAAGTTTATTTACTTTGTAATTCTTCTTTTAGATTTTCTACCACTTTAGATAATCCATCAAAGACAGACTGACAGATAATCCAATGACCAATATTGTATTCGACAAAGAGATTCTTCTCAACGAGCTCTTTGACACTTTGGCCAGTTAATCCGTGACCAGCGTGATGGCCAAGACCAAGTTCGGCACATAGACTCTTTGATCTTTCATATTGTTCTATGTAGGAAGCAATATCTTCACCGTTGAGATGGGCCCTTGCATAGTCGCCGGTATGAATCTCAACAGCATCACAATTTATTTCAGCACATTTTCTAAGAACTTCTTCATTGGCCTCAACAAAGAGAGAAATTTTCAATTGCTCATCGTTGGCCTTTAGTTTTTCACAGGCAGCTTTCACCTTTTCAAAGTTCTTAGGATTGAGAAGATCGAGACCACCTTCAGTGGTTTTCTCCTCTCTATTTTCAGGTACGACACAGATCCAATCCGGTCTTGTGGCCATGGCAATATCAACAATCTCTGGAGCCACTCCAATTTCAAGATTGAGGGGTTTACCAAACTTCTTAGTCACAAGATGAACCGCTTCCACATCCGTGTCTTGAATGTGACGACGATCCTCTCTCAGATGGATGGTGATTTGATCAGCCCCATGATCAAGACATGTGTAAGCAGCATCAACGACTGAGGGATAGGGTTCTCCTCGCGCTTGTCTTAAAGTTGCTACATGATCAATATTTACACCTAAACGAACCATTTCTTACCTGCTCAATTTCTTTAATTATGGGTTTAATTATTACCTATTTTTTTCTGGATATATTCTTTCGCTATATCTATTAAGATTAACTAATCTTCGCGATAGAATCCACAGCGATTTTCAGCAGTCTATCACAAATCGATTCGACTTGATCGAGCTTCTCCCCTTCCACCATGACACGAAGCTTTGATTCCGTACCAGAGTAGCGCAGCACAATACGACCCTTATCCCCCAACTCCTTTTCACAGGCCGCCAACTCACTTTGCAATGAGGCGATTTCATCGAGGTTGGGCTTTGAATTGACCATGGCATTTTTGAGAACCTGAGGAAAGAGCTTTACGCTTCCAGTCAACTCCGAGACGCTCTTATTGTAATAGTGCATGCACTCAATCATCTTAAGAGCGGCCAAAGATCCGTCTCCTGTCGTCGCATTATTCTTAAAAATAATATGACCTGAAGGCTCCCCTCCAAATATGGCACTGGTTTCCTTCATATGTTCGATGATATAGCGATCACCAACTTTCGTTCTATGAAACTTAAGTCCAAGAGATTCGAGATAGACCTGAAGCCCAAGATTGGTCATGATCGTCCCTACGACTGTATCTCCTTTCTTTAAGACGCCTTGATCTAAGAGAAGCTTCGCAAAGCAGCCGATAAGAATATCACCAGGAACAATCTTTCCTAATTCATCCACGACAACGAGACGATCCGCATCTCCATCTAAGCAAATCCCCAGATCAGCACGATACTCTCTTACCTTTTCTTGGGTCATCTCTGGATGCATACTTCCACACTTTAAATTGATATTCATTCCATTAGGGTTATCTCCTAAGGTTATGACCTCAGCCCCTAACTCACGAAACATCATCGGTGCAATTTTATAAGCGGCTCCATTGGCACTATCCAATACGATTCTCATCCCCTCAAGATCAAGATTATCATCGAGGGCCGATTTACAATGAACTAAATAACGTCCAAAAACTTCTTCGAGCCTTTTGGCCCGTCCCAGCTCTTCGTCCACCATGGTAGGGATCAAAGAGGAATCAAGAACCATACTCTCTAACTTAAGCTCCACATCGTCAGGAAGCTTAAAACCATCCGCATCAAATATCTTGATACCATTATCTGAATAAGGATTGTGACTGGCCGAAATCATCACCCCAGCATCGGCACGCATAGACTTAGTGACAAAGGCTACTCCCGGAGTGGGAAGTGGACCCGTAAGAATCACTCTTCCCCCTTGGGCACAAACTCCAGCACCAAAGGCCTGTTCAATAGTATAACAACTCAATCGAGTATCTTTTCCTACGATAATAAGGGGAGTTTTATTCTTCTTTACGGACTTGAAATGTTCCGTAACCGCACGACCTAGAGTAAAGGCCACTTCTCCTGTCATAGGAAAGACATTGGCCTTTCCTCTAATTCCATCTGTTCCAAATAATTTACGCGTCCCCATATTTGACTCCCACTATTTTATCGTCACTTCTAAAGCACTGGGATTAATCTTGAGAAGATTAACTCCCTCTGGCAGCTCTGCTTTGAGTTCCACCTTGTGCACACCTTTTTTAAGCGAAACGAGATTACCAATAACTAAAATATCCGAAGGAATAATTTGATCCCTCTTATCTGTGGACACAAGAATATCCACGCTCACTTTCTTGCGATTAGCTTGATAGTTAGAGCCTTTAGATAAGAAACTCACTTCGACATCATTTAGGGTAAGATTCGCTTTATTTGGTCTAATTGTATAATAGAAACTTATATCTTTTAAGTCTTCAATTTCAATTCTTGAATCAATAGGCTCAAGTTTAAGCTTTAACTCACCATTTCCATCAAGTCCTTCCAAATCGAGAGGTAATGTATTGAGGAGCGTCACTTTCTTGATGGCATGATAGGGCCCACGAATCATAAACTCACGGGGAGTAAATTCTTTATTAATGAGCTTCAGATCCTTACCGACTTCACCCACAGTTCGTAGACGAACGGGCACTTTCTTCTTAATTTCTCGCTCTAGAGAGAGGACAACTTGCTGGGGTGAAATCTCTTGAACTTCGATTCCAAAAGGAAGTTGCACCATGGAGGGATCGAAAGTCACAGCAAAGGTCTCCTGATCATAGGGGTAATCCCGTAAATCGATGACCATCTTTTCCTGTGTCAGATCAAGATTTTGCACAAAGGCCCTGGAGCCTTTCACTTTTACTTTTACGTATTTTGGAATTTCCACATTGATCGCTAAATCTGTCGGAGTGATAAAGACTAACTCTACCCTTCTTTCTACTTCGAGAGGCTCTGAGTTGAGTACATAGAACCATAGTGAAATAGCGATAAAAAGTGAGAGTAATTTTAAGACATGTCGAGAGCTTGCCGAATTATGATTATTCTCATCTTTCTTTAATTTCTTTGTGGTTTTGGCCGTTGCCTTTTGCTTCATGATTAATAACCTTTAGCCGCGACTTATCGCATATCACTTAATTTGATAGGAGTTAGGGATTCATCTAATTTCTCGCGATTGAGAAGATGCTTGAGATACTTACGCAACGTTTTAGAATGATCACAAGAATAGAACTGCCCTCCTACGGCCAATGAAATATTTCCCTTTTCCTCACTTACCACTATGGCCACCGCATCTGTATCTTCCGTTATACCTAAAGCCGCTCTATGCCGAGTCCCTAGATGTCGATCAATTTCCACATTGCGAGTGAGAGGTAAGAAGCATCCTGCCGCTGAAATTAAGCCTTGATCGATGATCACGGCTCCATCGTGAAGAGAAGAACTCGATTGAAAGATGGCGTAGAGAAGATCCGCATGGAGTTCAGAGCGCAAGGAAGTTCCCGTGGCCATATAATTGGCCAATCCATGGTTTCTTTCGACGACAATAAGAGCTCCAATTTTTTCACGACTCAGACTTTGGCAGGCCTCTATGATTTCATTAATTTCTCTTCCTGGGATTTCTTGCTTAAAGAGTCCAAAGAAGCGCTGTCTCGTTCCGAAGGATGCTAGTGCATTACGGAATTGATCTTGGAAAAGTATGATCGCAATAATGAAGAATGAATCAAAGAAATGATCGAGAAGCCAATTAAGTGAGTAAAGCTTATAAGAGTGACCGATCCAAAAAAGGGCAACAAGGATTCCCATCCCGGTTAGCATTTGCACGGCCCTTGTACCGTAAACAATCAAAAGACCTTGGTAAATAAGGAAGGTCACAATAAAAATATCGACAACATCTTTGATGCCCATATGACCAATAAGACCTGTCATATGATTCTCCAATCCATGAAAATTAACTTATATTTTCTTATCGGGTAAAATGCGAGAAATCTAAGAAATATGCCCTAAATTCCACTATTTAGTGCTATTTTAGTGAAAAAGGAAACTATTCGTAAATGGAAAAAAGGAAAGACTCATGAGGACCCAAGAAATTACGATTCCCACTTCTGGAGAGGGCTTCTACGATATTACCGACACCATTCAAAAGGAAATCGCCAGCTATAACGCAGAGGAATCATGTCGTGAGGGTATCCTCGTTCTCTATATCCCCCATACTTCGTGTGCCCTGACCATCAATGAGTCCTATGACCCCACGGCCAAGGAAGATATGGAAAACTTTTTGAGATACCTGGCTCCAGAAAATCTTAAATTCATTCGCCATACCAGTGAAGGCCCCGATGACTCTCCTTCTCATATGAAAAGTATCCTTCTTCAAACTAGTCTGACGATCCCCATAGACCAGGGAAAGCTTTGTCTGGGAACTTGGCAGGGAATTTACTTATGTGAATTTAGAAAGGACAATAAGAAGAGAAAAGTTTTGCTGAAATTGATGAGGGGATAAAAAAAGGCCTTCTTTTCGAAGGCCTTGTGGATTAAGCTGCTTTTTTCTTTTGATCTGGAAATTGTTCTTCAAGTCCATCAAGAACTTCACGAGACATAAGGAGCTTCTTTCGAAGAGCTTCTCGGGAGATTCCCATTTCCTTTGCCGCTTTAGACTTATTTCCATTACATCGTTTAATCTCTGCAATGATCATTTCTCTCTCCACTACCGCGACACGGTCTTTGAGAGGAACATGGTAATCACTTACAAAAGGTAAATCACCAAACATACGCTGCTTCACCGACTTGTCGACTAAGGGAGAAGCGGCCGACTCAAGTTCAACTTCACTAATGACGTGGGCCTTAGGGTTATAGAGAACCGCTCTTTCGACCATTGTTTTAAGTTCTTTAATATTTCCCGGCCAATCATAGTCTTTCATTTTATCCATCATTTTTGGAGCAAAAGACTTTAAGAGAAGCCCTTGTTTCTTACACTCAATCTTTAGAAAGTACTCGGCAAGAAGTTCAATATCATCCATTCTTCTTCTTAAAGGCTCCATATAAACAAAGGCCTTAGAAAGGTACTCATAGAGATCACGATCAAAGAGTCCGTCATCTACCATCTTTCCTAAGTCCTTAGTCGATGTTGCAATAATTCTAACATCAAGACTGATATGAGGGGCCGTAGGGATTTGACGTTTAGAGAGTACCTCATAGAGATGCTCTTGATAGGCCATAGATAGAGAACAAATTTCATGAAGAATTAAAGTTCCCCCTTGGCATTTAACGAGTTTAGATTCAGAAGGCTCACCCCATAATTGACGAGCGATCGAATCAAAATTCTTAGTATTACAATCTACTGTTTCAAGTTCTTTAAGTCCTCTTTGTCCTTCAGCATGAAGGATATGAGAGTAGAGTGACTTCCCTACTCCACGCTCACCATGAATGAGCACTGGCTCATCGAGGTCCTTTAATTTAATAATTGAATTTCTTAGTGAACCCATGTGGGGAGTTTTTCCAATAAGGGCAAACTTACGATCATGAGGACTAGAGAAACGACGAATCTGAGAAGAGTCACTCATTGGATTATACTTATGAAATACAGAACTAAAAACCAAGGCCAAGACCTTCATTGTTTTTTCATCTTCCACAGTAAAACGATCTTCGTTTCTTTTGTTGATCACTTCAATAACACCAATGATCTTATCTTCGCGATTATGAATCGGATGACAGATAATTGATTTGGTTTCGTACTTATACTTCTTATCGAAGAAATCATTGAAGCGACTCTTATCACTAATCGTATCAATATTTAGAGCAACTCCCGTCGTAAAAACGGAACCGGCAATCCCTAAACGATAATCGAATTTTAAATTTTCTTTCTTCACCCCTAAAGCAGCTACCGCTTCAAGCTCATTGGAATCAGGATTAATGAGAAATACCGAGGCACGATTCGCATTAATTACGCGAACAACCTCTTCTAACATATTTTCTAGAAATCCCTCTCGGTCACCAAAGTGAGTAATATCTTTAAAGAGAGAAAGAAGCAGAGAAAACATTTCAAAACCATCAGAGGCCTTGGTATATCTTTCTTTTAGAGCGGAGTCGATTAAACAATCTTTAAGTCTCTCTGAAGAAAAGCTTAGAATAAATTGCTGAAGAAATTTATTAATCTTAGGCTCTTCATCAATCTCAATACCGTAGACGATTTCATCATCTTCAATAGCATTACAAAAGGCCCTAACCACTCGACCAGTAAGATCAAGATGATATTTTTTAAACTGAAGGGAAATAACAAGTTCCGTTCCCACAGAAATTCTCTCATTCGTTCTAAAGCCTAAACCGGTTAGAGAAATATCTAAGAGAACTGCATCTTCAATATATTCATTCTTTCCAACAACCGTTTCTTTCTCCACTAGAAAACGCAGATTATCGGCCTTTTCAACTGGAATTCTAAACGACTGGTAAAATTTAAACTCAGAAAAACTAGCGAGCATAGATATCTCCTCAACTTTGAATCTATTCGATAGTCTCTATCGGGTAATCTCTATGAGGAGTTTAGATAAAGTGCCAAACAAAAATGGCAATCTGAACAATTTTAAGGACTTACAGAAGTAAACAAGTGAATTTTAGTTTGATTTCGTATCCTGCTCTTCCTCTTCACTCTCCAGAGCAAAGAGACTTGAGCCTCGAACTTCTTGCATAACCGCTGAATGGACAGAACTTTTGAATAGATTCCAATAAGTTTCCACTTTGCTTGGGTCTGATGTTGGAAGCTCTAATGTATAGGTAGGAATATTGCGCTCATTGCCCGCATAATTTCCTAAGCTTCCAGGAAAAAAAGGATAATTCTTAATGCGATAGCCTTTGGCCTGTTCACTCATTTTAATCAAGAGCTCATTGGCCTTTGAGCCCACAAGTCCACCAGTGTGAATACTTGCTGGGCCATCATAATCGAGCATCGTGAGAGGGGCATGAACACTAAGAATTTTATCAGGAGTATACTGGTCGATGAGATCCACTTGAAAACCTGTTTCAGGCTCACTGCCCGCCTTCACACCTGGAAAACGCCTCTTATCTTTTCGATAGCGATCTTCCCATCTCTTAAGGGCCAAACGATCAAAGTCTTCCGTTGGAAAATTACGATTAACATCAACCCCATTTGCATTGGTTCGCGTAGGATGACCTTTAAAGTATGAGTCTGGATTAACTAAGGGGGCAACAACCACGAACTTACCTTCTAAATCAGCCGTGACACCTGTCTTCTTATCGACGATCTTCCCTTTAGAAACATCTTTGAGATAATTGATGACGTCATAGCAGAATTTGATGGGAGTAATTTCATCCCCATGTACTCCACACATTATGAGAGTCGTTTCTACCTTTGTGCGATCAGGTTCAAATTCTCCGAAAGTCATCCATAGAAGAGGGTCTCCTTTTACCGAGGTCCTCTTATAGCTCCAATTCATTTTTTCACAGTTACTTTGTCCCCAGCGATATTTACCAAAGCTATTTTCAAGCTTTTGGCAAAACTTGGAGACAACTTTATCTTGGGCCGCATTGGTTTCATTAAAGTAGGGATCGACGGGCTTTACAGGGGCTTGGTTACTTTCTTTATTACTTTCTTTATTTTTGGCACTCTTATTTTCTGAGGAAGATAAGAACTCAGGCATAATCCCCTCAGAAGAACAGGAATGCATCAGCGAAGTACATAGACCTAAGAGGAGAAGAGATAGAGTCAAATTCTTAAACGAGTGATTCATAAATAAAAAAAGGGTTGAGGTTAGTGAGGGTGTCCCCTCTTCAGTATCATTTCTTTAAAGTATTCCTGACTCTATTGTACCTTTATTGAAGCCAATAAAAAACCACTTATTGATAAGAGTTTTGTCTAAATTTAGTTATTTAGATGGCCCTTTTCTAACCCGGTGCATACAATAGGGCCTATGGGACTTCGAAATCTTATCCTTTTCACTAGAGATTCATCACTAGCAAGTATCGTGAATATTTCCCAACTTGCTCAATCTCATCAACTCAATCTTTTTCTAAGAAATCCCTTTGAAATCTCCATTGAAGATTCGTCATTTCAGGCCCTCTTGGAAGAACAAAACTTTGAAGAAACGATAGTTCTCAATCGCTGCAGTGGCATCACCTTTGATGATCACGATCTCAACCTCTGTGATTTTCTCGTGGATAAGGGATGTTTCTGTCCTCACAGAATTTCTTCTTTGAGAATCCTGCGTGACAAAGATCAACAATACCTCTTTCTAAAAAAGAAAGACTATCCCATGGTCAAGACCTTCATTCATCGAGGACTTCTTACTGAGGAAAAATTAAGGAACTTTGATCTCACCACTGAAAAAAAACTGGAATCTAAATTATGGATTGTAAAATCAATAAGAGGCAATAAAGGAATTGGCATCCTAAGACTCACGACTAAAGAGCTTCTCTCATTTTGGGAAAAGGCCGTAGCTCAACGTGATCAACGTTTTTTGATTCAGCCCTTTTTAGGAAGGGAGCCTCACTCTCATGAAGGCGCTAGAGAAATAAGAATTCTCAATTTAGGAGAGAGAAATTTTGCGGTTGAAAAAGAACAAGGATCCAACTGGAAAAAGAATGCTCAATTCTCTTCCTTTAAAGAAGCCTCAATTAAGGAGAGCGAAAGAAATCACCTCTTTCACCTTAGTGATAAAATAAAAGAAGATTTATCCCTTCCCCACATGGCCGTAGACTTCATTTGGAATTCTCTCAATCAAAGATGGGAAATCCTTGAGGTCAACACTCATCCCGGATTAGAGGCCAGTAGCGAGGCGCTGGGAACTTCCCTTTATCCTCTCTACTGGAATTCTATCTTGCCCCCAACCTAGGCTTCAGAAGGCTTAGGTAATTTGGCCACCAAGAGCATGGGGATAATCAAGAAAGCCGCTCCGATAAAATAAGGAGAGCTTGATCCACTCTTCCAATAAAGAAGGGAGGCCAATATAGGTCCAATCACTCTGGCCAAGGCACCGAGAGAACGAAAAATCCCCACACTTCGTCCTTGATCTTGAGAAGGTGTATAGAGACTTACTAAAGTAGTTAAACAAGGTGTGGCCATTGAACTTCCCACGGCCAAGAAGAAAAGTCCTAAATAGAGCAACCAAGTTGAATGAGCAAAACCAATGGCGACCAAACCAGGAACGAGAAAAATTAATCCTTGGAGTGCCATTTTCTTTTCCCCTACTTGGTTGGCCTTTCTTCTCACATATCCCCCTTGTACAAAGGCGATCAGAAGACCGATAAAGATAAACATATAGGCATTATCCATAGAAGAATAACTCAAACGCTCGGCCGCGAGAAAGGTCAAAGTAAATTCCATCCCCGAGAACGCCATCAAAAAGAGGAAGTATCCAAAGTTGGTTAAATTCACCCCTTCATAAGGGAGGGGCTTAAAGAGAATGAAAGGATTGATACTACGATCCGATTCATTACGCCCTCTTTTTTCAGGAGGAAGAGTCTCTTTAAATTTCTTGGAGAGCCAAATAAAGTTAATTGCCGAAAGCACGAAGGCCAAAGCAGCTGGCATACTAAAAGGGTTCACTCCATAGGCCACTAAAGAGGGATAGATTTGAGTCAGATCAATTAAACTTAGAATCCCACCCATTGCAGGTCCAATGATGAATCCAAAAGCAAAGGCAATACCAATGATGGCCATTCCTCGTGAACGATTTTGTCGTGTCGTAATATCTCCCACAACTGCAGTTGCCGTAGAAATATTTCCTCCCATAATTCCCCCAATAAAGCGGGCCAAAATGAGAAGAGTAAAGGAGCCACTGAAGAACCAAAGAAGATAACTTAAGGCCAAGAAGAAAACAGAAATCATAAGAACCGGTTTTCTTCCAATGCGATCAGAAAGAGTTCCCCAAATAGGAGCGGCAATAAATTGAAGTAAACTATAAATAGCTCCGAGGGCCCCTCCAAAGAGAACGATCGCATTCATATCCGCTCCCCCAAGTTGGGTCAAAGACGTAATCGATCCAAATATGGCCTGAAGAAAGTAATTGTCCCCATCAACCGTTAGGTAGTGCTTAGCGAGAGCAGGAAAGAGCGGGAAGATGATGGAAAAACCAATGAGATCGAGAAATAATGTCAAAAAGACAATCTTTAATGTCCCCTTTGCCTCACTAGATAATCCGGGCTTCTCCATTTTAACTTCTTCCATATTCTTATAATCCTCTTTTTCCATTTGATAATATTGCTCGTAAATTTCACTTTGGCTTGATTCACAATGATGGGTAATGAGCTCAGCAAATCCTTCACACCAATGATCATCATCATTAAGGCAAGGGATGAATTGAACCTTCCCTCCTAACTCTTCAACCTCTTCTCCCAATTCATTTCCGATCTCATCAACAGTCTCTAAACAGTCCGCAACGAAAGCAGGACAATAGACTGCAATCCTCTTACTTCCCTTCTCAACCAGATCACAGCAATAAGCATCCGTATAAGGAGTGAGCCATTCTTCGGAACCAAATCGAGATTGAAAGGTCATATGGATGCGCTCTTTATCAATTCCCTCGATTGAACGAACGAGCAGAACAAAGGTTTCATAACAGTGACGATAATAGGGATCTTCCTTATCTATCACTCTTCGCTTTGGAATTCCGTGAAAACTGATCACCAGCTCATCTGTTCCACCATCGCGATCCTTGAATTCACTTAAGAGAGAATTAATTTGTTTAACCGAGCTATCGATAAAACACTTGGCCCTATGAAAGTCCGTAAAGAACTCAAAAGGTGGGATCTTCACGCGCTTTTCAAGCTCTTTGGCAAAGCCATCCATTCCACTAGCAATGGTGGCCTCCGAATATTGAGGAAACATAGGAATGGCCAAAAGCTTAGTTGCCGGTTGAATCGACTCTCCCTTTTCTGCTCTTTTTAGATCCTCTTCCCAAGAGTCCCAGACATCTGAAACTCGCGGACTCGACAATAAGAAAGCGTGATTAATTTCAATCGTATGCTTTGCCTGCTCAGACAGGTATGATTCAACCTTCTTAGCAAAGCTCTCTGTAATGGTGATTAATGGAAAACTCTGAGTTTTTTCATTCCAAATTCTTGAATAGGCCTCTGCACTTCTCTTAGGTCTAAAGGGAAGAACAAAGAGATTAAGAATCAATTTCCACAAAATGGGATTAATATCCACCACTCGGGGATCCCCTAAGAATTCTCTTAAATACTCTCTAACATGGGAAACTTTTGGAGACTTAGGCGATCCTAATTGGACCAAAACGACTTTCGTCTTCCGCTTTTGTTGATTGGATTCACGCAGTGACTTTTCCTTATCAATCGTGTGGTTCATTGCTGAGCGCTCCTGAGCTTAATCTCTATCTCTCTTACGATAAATAAAGCTAGAAAAGTCTTAAGCAAGAAGAGTTCATGACCCATTCACTTTACTTTGACTTTACTTTGCCTCAAATTAAGCCGATAAGAGGTTAAATCATAGAATAAATTTTTTGGAACCATAGCATAGGGACCACCACTTGAATATTTTTTAGGCTAGGGAAATTTTAGACTACCTGGCCAGCATTGGAGAATAAGCGTGAGCAAGAAGAAGACAGCCCCAAAAACAGCAAAGAAAGCAGCAAAGAAAGCGACAAAGAAAAGTGTAAAGAAATCATCCAACAAAGCGAATCAAAAAAGCCCAAAATCAAAGGCCCGCAACCCCCAAGAACTCAAAGACTTCTCACTCGGAGAATCCCACACCGACTACCCCTCGGAATATGCCCCCCAAGTGCTCGAGGCCTTTGACAATAAGAATCCCAACGATATCGCCTGGACCACCTTTGTCTGTACAGAATTTACCAGCTTATGCCCTAAAACGGCCCAACCTGACTTTGCTCGAATTTTTATTAACTATATCGCCGATGAGAAAATGGTGGAATCTAAGTCTCTGAAGCTCTATCTCTTTAGCTTCAGAAATCATGGAGACTTCCACGAAGATTGTGTACAGAAGATCTGTAACGACCTCTTCAAACTTATGAAGCCCAAGTATATTGAAGTTGTTGGGGAATTTACTCCTAGAGGAGGCATAGCCATTTACCCCTATAGCTCTCAGTCCAATTCCGAGAAGAAATTCAAAGAACTTCTTGAAAAACGAAGACTTAACTACGCACCAGGGGCTTATACCATGCCTCTATCTCGAGTTTATTAGGATCATATTTATAAGAACTTGGTATCTGGGCCTAGAGAAAGTAAAATAGGCTAAGATACCATTTAATAAGGATTGCATATGTTTGGTTTAGGAATGGGTGAAGCCCTTATACTTTTGGCCGTAGTTGTTCTTCTCTTTGGAGGAAAGAAACTTCCTGAATTGGGAAGCTCCATGGGTAAGGCCCTGACAAATTTTAAAAAGGGTATGAAAGAAGATGATTCTGATGCTGTTGCTAAGAAATCAGTAGAAGATCAGAATGATAAAGGTAATGCCTAATTAAGAGATCGTCTTTTGATCAGAGAGTTTTAAGATCCTCTCCAATTCGATCTATCAATTCAAATAAGTCGTAGGGCTTGGAGATTAAATCGGCTCCCCCCTCGGCTTTAAAATCATCACGATTTAAATCCAAATCTCCACTACATAAATAGAATAGAAAAGGTGACTTCGACTCTTTCTTAAGAGCTTGGAAAAGCTCGGCACCACATAGACCTGGCATATGATTATCGGAGAGAATGACATGAAAATGTTCGGATCGACATTTCTGAAGCGCTTCATCGCCACTTAAGGCCATCTTTACATCAAAGCCTTCTAATTCAAAGGATTCGGTTACAAGTTCTGCTAGATCAATTTCATCATCAACAACAAGAACTTTGCTTTCTGAAATGTTCATGAATTTCCCCCTAAAAGATAAATTATATTATAAACTCAGGGGAGAAAATACTAAAGAAAAATTGAGGACCTCAAATAAAGAGTGATTAATACTCTACTTTAGAGGTCCGTGATATTGAAATTTATTCGATGATTTCAAGAACTGAACGCTTCTTAAGCTTCGTTGAAGCTGCATTAAGAATTGTTCTAAGGGCTTGAGCGGTACGGCCTTTTTTACCGATCACTTTACCTAAGTCTGTTTTATCAACTTTTAATTCAATAACTGTGGTCTGCTCACCTACAATCTCGTTAACTTCAACTTCTTCAGGCATATCAACAAGGTGCTTGCTTACATATTCCATTAAGTCTTTTAATTCACTCATAACACTCTCACAAAGAAATAATTAACGTTCAGCTGGATATAATCCAGCTGCCCTCATCACAAATTAGAAAATCTAAAGATTATAATTCTACTTTAGCTTTCTTAAGTAATGTTCTTACAGTGTCACTAAGTACAGCGCCTTTATCAAGCCATGCTTTGATGTTCTCGGCTTTTACACCATTAAGAACAGCATCACCTTCAGCTTGAGGGTTGTATTGCCCTAGTCTTTCAAGAAAACGACCGTTACGAGCATTTCTTTTGTCCGCAGCAACGATTGTATAAACAGGACTGTGCGTTCTACCACCGCGTTGGAGTCTGATAACTACCATGAACTTCTCCTACAAATTGGTCCAATATATTGTTAGGGGAAGAAAGTAAGAGAATTTAAGGCATAAGTCAACAAAAACGCGTAGAAAATACAGGATAATCTACAAATCAATTCAAGTTTACGTTACAATAAGAGTATGAAATTACGTCTCTGGATATTTACTCTCACCTTAATGAGCTCAGGGGCTTTTGGAGCACAGAAAGTTGTGCTTTCTCAAAGGGCTGCCCCAGGCTTAAAAATGTCTTATCCCAATACGGCCCTAATAGAGAGTATTGTTCGCCAAAAAATTAGCACTAGAGCAGATACAGATAAAATTATTATTAAGATGAAATGTTATAAGAGATGGAATGTGAGAGGCCGTGATAATACCAAGGCCTATCAATGTGAACCTATCGAGATAGAGGCCGATGTCCCCGACCTCTAAGAACCTATTGTAATCGACAAAGAAACAAACTAGGTTGAAGTTGAAAAAGACCTAGAAGAAGCCTCCCCCCCATGGTCCCTTTTTCTTTCCTTTCTTATTTTTCTTTGGCTTTCCAAGTCCAGGCATTCCCCCTTGCTGTCTAAAGCCAGGTTGTCCACCCATTCCAGGCATACCAGGCATTCCCGGCATTCCCCCTTTCATCATTTGCATCATTCCACCCATCATTTTTTCCATCTGGCGAAACTTTGCGAGAAAGTCTTGTACGGCCTTCACATCACTTCCCGAACCTTTTGCAATCCGTTCGATGCGAGACTCTTTGATGACTTTATAATTTTGGCGCTCTTGCTTAGTCATGGAGTCGATGATCACTCTCATCTTCTTCATTTCATCCTCAGCCGGGCTTAGATCACCCATCTGACGTAAAGCTCCTCCCATTCCTGGAATCATTTTCAGGATAGAGCCCATAGAACCTAAATTCTTAATCATATCCATTTGTTTCATGAAGTCTTCAACCGTAAACTGGCCTTTCTCCATTCGTTTCATCATGGATTCCGCTTCATTTTGGTCGATAGCATCTTCTGCTTTTTCAACAAGAGAGACGACATCTCCCATATCAAGAATTCTTCCGGCCAAGCGATCGGGATGAAAGAGTTCAAGATCCTTCATCTTCTCACCAGTAGAAATATATTTAATAGGTACACCCGTCACGTGGCGAATTGAAAGGGCAGCACCCCCACGGGCATCAGAGTCCATCTTGGAGAGAACAATCCCCGTTAGCCCCATGGCCTCATGGAAACTCTTGGCCACATTGACTGCTTCTTGACCGGTCATTGCATCGGCTACCATCAGAACTTCTGGATTATGAGGGGTAACCGCTTCTTTAACTTCCTTTAACTCACCCATCAGCTCTTCATCAACATGGAGACGTCCGGCAGTATCGATAATCACCACATCTTTATGTTGTTCTTTAGCTGCTTGAATCCCCGCTAAGGCAATATCCTTAGGGTGCATAGACAAGTCACTATCGAAATAGTCCATATCCATACTCTTGGCCAACGTGATCAACTGATCCTTAGCGGCAGGACGAAAGGTATCACAGGGAACGAGAAGGATATTTTTCTTTTTCTTATTCTTTAAATGAAGAGAGAGCTTTCCGGAGAAAGTCGTCTTTCCCTGACCATTCAGTCCAACCACTAATACGGGCACAGGACCTGGTCTTTCCAGATCGACTTCTTCATTTTCTTGGCCCATCACTGCGGCCAATTCATCGTGAACAATTTTAATAAATTGCTGTTCAGGATCTACACCGCGAAGAACCTTTTCTCCTAAGGCCTCTTCTTTCACTTTGGCGATAAAGGATTTAACAACTTTAAAATTAACATCCGCTTCCAAAAGCGCTGTTCTCACTTCTTTAAGGGCAGATTCAATATTAGATTCTGAAATCTTTCCCTTTCCTTGTAAGTGTTTAAAAGCATCTGAGAATTTTTCACTCAAATTATCGAACATAGTTTCACCTTAATTTATTGAGTTAAGCATCATTAGTATAGAATTCGCATAACCATAGCAATCTTTTCCTTCTTCGTACACCTTGGAAGCTTCTCTCACCTAAGTCCTCCTATGAAGAAATGATCTTCTCCCTATTTTCACTATTGACCAATATAGCTGCTTTTTGGCAAGATGGCGCACTATGACGAATCGAGATAACCAACACCTTATAGAGACCCAAGGGCCGTTTTCCCCTCAGCTTCAGGCAAAAGTGGATGCCTTAAAGGCCAAGCGCCAAGGTATGAGTCTGGGCTCCGTTCAATTTGACTCTCCTCTACTCTTAGCCCCTATGTCGGCCATATGTAACTTTCCTTTTCGCCTTTTAATGGAAGATCTGGGAGCTGGTGGGACAGTTAGTGAACTTATCTCATGCCATGGGATTAATTATAAGAATGAAAAAACTCGTCAAATGCTAAGAATTCACCCCAGAGAAAAGAATGTAGGAATTCAGCTCTTTGGTGAAGATGAAGTGGCCATGAGTGAGGCCGCTAAAGTAGCAGAAGAATTTGGTCCAAAGTTTATTGATATCAATATGGGCTGCCCTGTAAGAAAAGTAGTTTCTAAAGGCGGTGGTTCGGCCCTCATGAAAGATCCATCTAAACTTGGAAGCTTCTTTGCTCTTATGAAGAAGTCTATTCAAGTCCCTTTGACCATCAAAATTAGAACGGGTTGGGATGCTGATTCTATCAATGCCCAAGAAATTGTCCATATCGCTCACAATGAAGGAGTTGAGTTTGTCGCCATTCATGGGAGGACTCGGACTCAAGCTTATAAAGGTAAAGCAGATTGGGAACTTTTAGAAAGGGTGGCCGTCGACTCTCCTCTTCCCATTATAGGAAATGGAGATTTACACTCACCTGTTCTCACAAAAAGAAGAATGGAAGAAACTGAGTGCAGTGCTCTCATGCTCGGTAGAGGGCCTCTACGCGATCCTTTTATCTTTCTAACAAGCTACTTAGAGGATCCCTCTCAATCACCTTTTGGTCCACAAGACTTCAAAGAAATTGTTAAAGTCTATTACGACTACGTCAGAGAATATACTGATATGGAAAGATCCCATCTTATTCAAATGAGAAAAATGATCGTTTGGTTTGTAGCGGGCTTTTCTAAAGTTGCCGAGTTTCGAGGAAATATGTTCAAGGCCCAAACCATTGAGGAAGTCTTTAGACTTTCTGATGAGTTCTTTGACGAACTTGATGCTCGCGGAAAATTTTCAAAACGAATTGATCTAGAAAAGCCATTTATGATGGGAGGCCACGGTTAATCTCTAATCGCCAAAGTCGAGATTCTTCATGGCCTCATTTGATTTCTGTAAATTCTTAATCGACTTTTGCAGCTCGAGTAATGCCGGGTTGGATTCGATAGTTTTCCTAATCACTTCATGTTTCTGTTTCGTCTTTTCATCCATTTCATCTGTATTACTTACCGAACCAGTTACCACTTGGTGAACGTCTTCAGTTTTTATATTGTGACTAGGAGTCCCTCCAGCAAAAGAATTAGAGTTACATGCAGAAATTTTTCCAGCATCGTCGAGATAGACCATAAGATCAATCTTCTTCTTAATTAAATCCGCTCCAAAACTTTTCTTATTCTTTTTTAGAGTGACCATCAGAGTAAGATTCCCTGTTTTCTTATCTTCAGAATCGTAGAAGAATTCAGAGTCTTTAATAGATTCTAAAGAGAAAAATCGATTTCCATAGAGTTCACCTTTTTCAAAAAGGACTCTACCATTGGGAGCTAGAAATTGATCAATTTCAAAAGGCTCTTCCGATACCACAGATTTTCCGACTAAATTCTTTTCACAATAATCAGCGCGCGATAGAAAACCATTGAGCTTTTGCATGAAAGTATTGATTTCACCATCCATAGAAATTTTATTTTGATTCATTTGCTGATTCTCTTGCATCTTCAACATGAAAAGGGAGAGAACGCCCATGAGGCCCGCGGCAATGACAACTTGAACTAAAGAAAATCCTTCTTCTCTTCTGTACATTCTATAACTCCTAACTCTCAAACCTCGTAAATTGCCTCTTTTTTGAGGCACACTAACTAGGGAGTCTGCTCACCTTCTCCCCTTCTTCAATCACCATCAACTCCCTAATTTTATTCAACTCATAAAACAAACTCGTTGATGCCCCCTCTAAACCAAGTAAAACACTCAAGAAATTCCTTCATAATACCGATAGAGAAGTTAAAGCGAATTTATGTGCCGTGGTGATACATGTTTAATAGTAATAGAGGATCAAAAATTTCTAAAGGTTTAAAAGAAATAGTATTTATTTCTGCCTTTTATTCGCTCCTTTTTTGCTCATGGGCCAGCGCAGATGATTCCCTCAGTGATAAATCCAGTTGTGAAATCTCCCACGAACAAATCCAAAGTGTTCAATTTAAAATCTTCGAAATGAAAGAACCTGGTGGAGAAGAAACCTATCTAGACCTTCTTAAAGAAAGAGATGTACTCAACTCTAAAAAAGTAATGATTGAGACCCTTATCTCCCTTTGGGATAAGTATAATAACTATTTAAGGGCTAATCACAATTTCGCAGGAATGTCTCAAAATGCGAGAAATAGCGTACAAGGTCTTTTGGATTTACGTAGTCTCATAGCCAATAATGAACAATCGGTTCAAAAGTACCAACTTGTTTCTGACGTCTTTAGCTCTATCGATCCTGAAGAAGTAAAAGGAAATAATGCTGAAGAAAATTTCAATCTTCTCAAAAATAAGCTGATGAATAATTGCCAAGCTGGTCAGTCTCATCTGATGTATTGTGAGATAGCAAGAAAGGCCAGCGAAGATGGAATTGATATTTGGTCCAATATACAAGCAGGCTCTCCCCCTCCGGGCAATGCCAGTGGACGTGAGGTCATGCTCCATAAGTTTATTGAAGTTTCAAGTACGGCCCTAGGAAATGAGAATTTTGGATGGTTTCGAAATCTCTCCTCTATGTTTGTCGATAATGAAGAACTTCGCTATGACCTAGTTGGCAATGGTGATCTTAGTCAAAGTGTTTTGGCCACGATCGATCAAATCACGGCCACCTGTCGTGAACAGGCCCTTCTCACAGAAAGTCGGGTCAATTGTATGTCCCAAGATTTAACGGAAATCGCTCCACAGGGCTCAAGCTTTGATTATGTATCTCATATTCAAAGTCACCTCGGATCCCAAGTGAGAACTCCCCAAGACCTTATTGATAAGTATCTCGAAAATGTGAATCGCATATCCCATGCTCACGAAGAAATTGCTGGAGGAACAATAGATAAGTTCGCAAACTTAGCAGAGCAAAGAAACTTAATCGTTTCTAATCTAGCAGTTGCCGATGGACTACTCTCTCAAAGTGCACACGCCTCCAAGGAGAATCTGAGAAATCAAGCCGCTATCGAAGCGGTGAAGATGGGAAGTCACTTTAGTACATTAAAAAAATCAGATCGCCTCTACCGAACTTATAAGAACTCGGAAACTTCGAGCCGTAGTATTGCTCAGATGGCCAATGACGAGCTTAAAGATATTCTCAATCACTTTTCAGATGGGGATAGTTCATTAAATGATATGTTCTTCAATGCAAGTACAGGAAACGATAATGGAGAGACAACTCTAGGAATTCATCCTGAAAAACTAGAGGCCTTTTTTAGAAATAATACTCTCACTAAGGAAAAATTAAACTCTCTTCTCAAAAATGGTTTCAGTGGTAATCGTAGTCTTGATGATGAAATAGCCGCAATTGATCGTAGGCTTGAGTCTTTCAATCAAAATCCTGAGTTTGAACTTCTTGAAGGCATAAAGAGTTTTGCTTGGAAACAGGCCATGGAAAATTGTAAAGGTGACTCTCAATTTAATATTAGGGAAATCGATAATTCACAATGTATTACGGATGAGAACTTCTCCCCTGTAGATAACCTCTTAGAGATGGGCAACCAGCTTGTGGGTTATCAAAATAACCAACAAGAGGAATTAAACCTCAATACTCTCTATGATAATTGTCAGAGCCTTAGAGAAGATCAACTTGAACTCTATAGCTCTCAATATGCAAAAGTTTGTAATGAAATTCGAGTTAAAAGAAGAGAGGTTGCACGAGCTGAAGAGTACTACTCTGATCGCGCAAGAAGAGAGAGATTTAGAAATAACAGACGCTATGATAGCGATGGTGAAAATGTTGTCTCCCAATATCGAAGTAAGTCTTGGGCAGAGCTCTTACCGGGGGCCATTCAACATGCTATGCCTGCCGGAATGAGACTCGGCCAAACTTGGGCCAATACCTATGGAATAAAGTCTCAGATGTTGGGATATACCACTTATGCTAAACAACGTTATCGCTATCTCGAGCAACAATATAATCAAGGGGTATCCATTTGTAATACCACCATGAGCTGCTACTTCAATTCCCAATATCAGGCCTTCCTCCCTACCTATGGAGGAGGAGTTAATAGTTTTGGTACTGGAGCTTTTTCTTCCAATACTACAACCTTCTTCGCCCAATAAGCGCCCCTTCTTCCTCTGAGCGGCATCTTCTGCCCACCTAAGTTTGCACTCTTTAACGTGAATAAGTTATTGAAATTCCTCTAACTTACCGTAACTTCTAGCTACGTGAATCCAGGGAGGAAAACTGGCCTAAAATAAGCTTAACTCCCTTTAAATAAAGGAAATCTTTAACCGATAAGACTTACTGAAAAGGCCCAGAAGAACAAGGAAGGATTCGCCTCACTCATGACAAGACAGATACTACTTACTCTATTCACCCTAATTATAGTTACACTTCAATCTTGTGTGCCTCAAGGAAGTAGTAGTGGAAAAAGAAGTACGGGGGGAACGACTTCTAACGAGGCAGAGGAAACCACCAATACACCTGACTTTGATGATGACTCTGAGATTTATTGGAGTACAGGAAGTGTTACTTACAATAATAGCATCACCATAAATGAAGATATCAATACCGTGATCTACCTGAGAGGTCAGTCTATACACGACTTTCTCACAACGACTCTGGATAATAGCACTGTAGAATTTAAAGACTTAAACTACTGCCTGGTTGCTTCCTACAATACAACAGGAGCAAAGAAGAATTTAAGAGTGAGGGCCGTTCCTATAAGTTTTAGAAATCTATCGACCAACACCAGAGAATACCTTCTTCGAATCGATCTTCCAGAAGAAGACACTTCGACTTCTCAATGTCAGGGAAGTGCTTATCAAATTACCACAACTGCTGATGCGGCCAATGCTGTTGGAACAGCTGATAGTTCATTTGTTCCCAGTGAGTTATGCCCTAATTGTAATAAGACCATTAATTCATCCAATGTATCACTCTATATAAGTAATCCTCCCCTAAGTGTTAATGATCGCGTCCCTGAGTCGCAAATTAATTTTGGTGGACTTATCTTAAGAGTCACATCTTCAGCAACCCTTGATGATGACACTTCAACAGGGTCGTGTTCAGACTCCGCTTGTTTAGCGAAGGGCTTTGATTGCTGTCTAGATGGTCAATGTGTGAATGATGGTGGACTAAGACCCAATGCCTCTTCTCAAGATGATTTTACTCAGGCCTTGGCCGATGTTAATTCCAATCCTAATAACTTTATCAATTGGCCAAATATCTATTTTGTGTGTGGGTCAACTCCGCCTAATCCAGATCCAACACCAACGGAACTGCCCGACGCCAGTGGAACAGCATCTGCTTACTTACAAGAATTAATTGAAGATTGGAAGTGCTTAGAAGAAGGCAGACTCGAAGAGCCTGACTATCCAGGAAAAGCGGTATGTGCTCCAGGCTATGATCAAACAGCTTATGAATCAGTACGCTCTAAGGTTTGGGCCTATTGTGGTTGTGATGCTGATCCCTTTCCCACCGATCCCGATGATAATGCTTGTCCAGACTTTAGCTTTAAGGCCCTCGACAGTGACGAAGAAGAAATTCCCTATAATGAAGGTACCTTCAATCAAGCGGCCATTAAGTCCATTGTTTGCTATAGCCCCATTGTTGATCCCGTCCCGACTCCTTTTCAAAATTTAAGTCTTCCTGTTAATACAAGGAGTGCTCCTCATCGTTTTTATAAGGCCAGTGATGGAAGCTCTGTGGATGATATTGAATCTCTTGTGGACAATACAGTAGAGCCGGAAGGAACGCCCTTTCAGTATATTGATAATAGCGCTAAGACTGATCCTGACTGTTCAGGCACCAACGGATCTTCTGGCGCATCTGCTTGTGAGTTCAATATGAACTCTATTCTTGGTCAAATGAGTGTGACTCTTAACCAGGCCAAGCCTGCTAAAGTTGTTCACTTAGATTTTGATCAAACTTATGTCATCAGTACTTTGAATGGTTACTATACTCCCTGCCCCACTTGTGCAGCTGATTATTGGTTCCAAAGCTTTAAGCCTTTTCCGGCCTCTCAAAATGGAGTTGGACTGGAATCTATAAGCTACACGACTAATCGATCTCAATTTGGAGATAATAATACTCTCGGAAACTATGAAGATACTATTTTTGGAAGGGCCTGTTTTGTTCCTCCAACCATGATTCCTTTTTCCCATAAGCCTCACTCGGATTTAAATACGCAGAGAAGAAATCGACTTCTGACCCAAGCTGCTCTTTATGTGAATGGCTATCAAAGAGACTGGTATGGATTTAACCGAGGTGCCCTCATTGGATCTTTTGATGGGGTGAAATGGTTTGCCATTGGTAAGAATAGAAGAGTTATTGCCTCTACAGGAAAACTATTCTTGGCCATCAATGCTCCCTTTGCCGACCTGGCCGAAGATAATGATCTCACTGTTCAAATTATACTTGATCAAGGAAACTCCATAGCCCCCACTCACGATTACGATCCCAACTTAAGCGCCAATGATATTGAGCAAGGATCTGCTGCGAGTTGCCAGCGTTGGCACCAATGTAATACAGACACAGATTGTATCACTCGCTTAGGCTGGGAATATATGTGTGTCGACACCAGTAATTACAAGAGCCATTGGCCAAAATTTAATGTAGAAGCTGATGAATTAGAAGATCAAGAATATGCCTCAGCAACATTCTCTCGTATCTTACAAGCAGGTATGCCAGCAGGTAATAAGAAGAGATGTGTCTATCGTGGTTCAGGGGCCATCTGTAAGGGAGACTTTACTTCTAACCTTTCTGAAACTCGTCAAAAAATGTTTGCCTGTGCTCCTAATTTTCACTGTGAGTCTTTAGATAATAATAACTTCAATTCCCGTGTAATTCGTACTCCCAATCTTCAAAGTAATATCCTCTATGGCCGTGATGCCGATATTCTTGGAAGACCTGAGTTCTATCACGAAGGTCAAAGTTCACTTCCTGATGCCGTTAAAGATACCATTCGCTATAATGCTGAAAACTTTACTTCTGAAACGGATGATATGGGAATTTGTCGTCCAGGAAGAAAAATCAACCAAACGACTTATATCAATCAACATGCTGAAGGCGATACAGCGGGAAGGTCAGACTATATTAGCCAAGTCGGAACTTGTAACTCCACCATCACAGGTGTTTCTCGCGTTCGTGGCTGCCCTATGATTCAAACGGCCGAAGGTGAAGATGTTGCCAAAGGCGATCTTATCTTTGGTCTCAATGATACCATTCAAAATATTCAAAATAGTTGTGGAGCAGAAAGTACAGCAACGATAAGTAGTGCAACCCAATCTCTATTTAAAAGCATTGAGGCCAATGCTCTTCAGAGTATAACAAGTATCACGACCGAAACTCTTGCGGCAGATGCATGTCTCAGAAGGGCCGGTTCTGTTTGTCACACAGACCTTGATTGTTCCCCCAACCGTCTTCACCAAAGTGCTTCCTTTACTTATGGACAAGAACAATTTGGTAACACAGAAGCAGAAAAGCTCTATTGGGAAGAAAGTCTTATTTGTGGCCAAGCGGCTGATAAACCTTTCAATACAGATGAAGATTATTACGACTATGATATGTCTAAGAATCGTTGTTGTCGCGAAGTGGGTAACGCCTTCACTATGTTTACCCAAGGAGATCCAACAACTGATGCTCTAAACTCAGATCTTGATGTAACAGCATTTCCTTATTTAAACCCTGGAGCGACAGGAAGGTATTCTCGCTACGCTGTTGTAGGAGCTACAGATCAGGCAACAGGTACGGCGACAAGTGATCCCTACCCTCAAGCCCCGATAATCAATCCAACGGCAGGTGAAATTCCAAAGGCCTACCAATGGAAAACGATTCACGACACCGGAAGCCTTACTTGTTGTGGTGGTGGCTGGGTTCGTAAGTTCGCAGACGGATCATCCGCCTGGGATGATACGACTCGACTTCAAATCAACCCCACTGAATTTCAATGTTTAAACTATAGTTATGAAACTCCAATTACGGATATCCGTAATAATAATAATGAGTTCTTTATCAGTATTATCAACTACGCTAAAGATCTTGATCGCTTTTGCTTCTCCCCCGTATACGGTGGTTGTTCGGAACTTAACTTTCCAGAGCCTTCAAGTAGTGGAGAAATTCTACTACCTCAAAGAAAATCTGTGGTTTCTAACTCCTACAACAATGCGGTACTCGATACTCTACCGGCCGTTATTCCCACGGAGACGGATACGACTGATGGAATGGCCGGACTCTCTGTCAATGTCCCCTATCAGCCAATTCTCTTTGAAAATGTTGATGATATCGACTCAAGTACAGATGACGACTTTAACTACTTTAGAAGCCAGAGCTACAATGCTGTAAGTTTCTATCTCCCTTCCTATGTGGGCTATATTAATTCTATAGCGGTTGGGGTTAATAATAATATTAGAAGTGTAAAGGTACGCTACTACGATGAAGATGGTAACGACTTTCAAACGGATGATCTCACTTTCTATACAGGAACTTGTGATCCTTCCATTGCCAGTCCAAGAAACCCGAAAGGTCTCTTAGCAGAAGGCTCTTATTGTATTCATGAAAGTAACACTCATGGTAGAGTCTTCCATGCTGTGGCCGATACATCTGTTACCGACTCGGGAGGAAACCCTTGGTTCTTCGCCTCAGTTAGAATTACCTTCAATGTGGCAAATGGTCCCGACTTCTGGTACCAAGATGTCACGGCCGCACCTGCTCGCTACCAAGACCCTACTCGCGAGGGAATGATTGGTGGAAATGAAATGTATTATCTGACCAAGCTGGCCCGCCTAGAACTTCTAGGAATACCTCAAATTGTATATGAGCCCCTATATTGTAATACCAACAAAGAAAAGCTCGTAGGCGGTATCTTTACTGGACTGGAATCAAGGGATGACTTCTATGCCAATTCTCATTCCATGGCCGGAAGTAACTTTGATATCAATGGGCGATCTCTGCTGCAAATGTACGATGAGCGCTATCAAACTCCAAGCTCTGCTCAGACGGCGGTTCACATGGTAGATGGAAACCCTAGAGAAGACCATGCGCAATTCTATAATTATGACTCAGGAAGCGATACCTATTTAGATCGCAATGAGCATTTCAAATATTATAATGAATCAGAATTTGAGATGCCTCGTATCTTTAGCTCTAATGAATTCAGATGTTGTGTTCAACTAGGTGAAGAGGCCAGTGAAGATGGACGATGCTGTTCTGGTTTTAGAGACGGAGATAATATTTGTAAACTTCCAAAAGGAACAGATCTCTATGTTTATTTCAACCGCTTTGTTTCAGGAGAAGGACTTGGAGAAGACCAACCTGGTGGTGGATTTAAAGATGAAGACTTTATTCCAGAAACAGGTGAACCTAAAATTAGTAATGAAGTACAAAATAAAATTCAGGCCCTAGGAGAAGCTTACTGTGAAAGTGGAGAAACTCGTGGTGGTGCTGCATTTGGATACTATAATCCCGAACCTAATACCGGTGGCTATCAGCATAGAGAATCATTCCAAGCAGAAGATTGGATCCAATACACGATTGTCGATTCGACAAACGATCTCTACGAAGATGGAAATAATGAGTTCTACGGTATTTCACCTTTTCTAGCGGGCTACCGTTGGAATCATCATGTTTACTGTAAATAGTCTATGGCCAATGATGAATATATCTTAGGACATTATGCAAATGTGGCCAAACAATATGGCCTCTCCCCTCAATCGACGATTGAAGATCAAGTCATAAGAGATGCTGAAACGGACTTCTTTAAAAAGGCCATCTCAAAAATTCTAGAAAAGACTCCTCACCTTCATCGCCCCCTAAGAATTCTTGACGCCGGCTGTGGCAATGGAATTACTATAGAGCGCTTATCCAAGGTCTTTCCTCGTACTGAATTTGTGGGCCTTGAGTTTACGCCGGAACTGCATGAACTCTGTCTACAGAGGCACTCAAAGCTCGAAAATAAAAAGAATATTACCTTTATCAAAGGTGACTTACGTGAGCCCCATTCTTTTCAGGGTCAGCCCTTTGATATCATCTATTCCCAGAGGGCAGTCATTAATATTTTAGGTAAGCAAAAACAAGTGCAGGCCCTTCGCAATATTGCAAGTCACCTCACTGAAGATGGTCACTATCTCTTAAGCGAGTCCTTCTATGAAACGTGGTCATCTTTGAATCACGCTCGAGCTGAATTTCAAATGGGAGAAGTTCCCATCTCTAAGCATAATCTCTTTCTAACCGAGTCGAGACTTAAGACACTAGAAAAATGTGGAATGACGGAATACCACCATAATTTAGGACGCCACTTTCTAAGTACCCATTTCTATCTCACTCGAGTACTCCATCCTCAAATTTCTAAAAGAGGAGATCGGGCCATAGCTCCCCACTTTGTAAAGTTTTTCACCGAGGGCCTAGGTCCCAATATTGGAACTTACTCACCCTTGCAATTTCGCTGGTTTGAAAAAAATTAGCACCTCTAATAACTCTTTGCCTTTTGCGTAATTTGATACTATCTTGAGCCCTATTATTAAATACAACTATCTTGCAAGTATGAATAAAAACACCTTTAAGTATCTAATATTACTTACACTTATATCTCTAAGTCCCCTTCTTCGAGCTGAAGAGGTCACCCTCTGGACCACCCATCCCCAAGTCCAACACGACTTGAATCTCATGGCCCAACTCTATCGCAATACAAGTAATAAACCCGTATTCACAGCGAAGCTGGTCTTTAACCTAAAAGATAATGTGGATATCCATCAATTTTCCCCTAGTAGTGGAGAGCTCAAAAGGCTGATTACCTTCTCTCCTCTTATCGCTGGACCAACACCTCATCAGCCTTGGCTAAAATTGGCCAAAAGCTCAGGACTTCTCCAACTTAAAACCACACTCTTTCTCAATGAGTTTAAAGAGGAGAATCACTATTGGCTCAGACCAAAGGAAGCCCTACGCTTTGAAAAAACGATGAATAAATTCTTCAAGGCCATGCACCTACCAACTCGAGATGACTATCCTTGGAGTGCACTGATTCAAGAAGAGGCCCTTAAGATTAAAGAAATTCTAAAAGCAAAGAAAATTGGAAAAATTGTCTTGGCCCACAATGCTCTTGCTCCTCTTTTAAAAGAAAGTGCAGACTTGGTTGTACTCTTCACCGATGATCATCACAGTGAGGTCGCTTCTTCAGAATTAAAAAAAGTCTTTCAATGGGTACAAAGGCCTGAAGAGGTGCTCTTTATCTTCGAAAAGAGTATTTCATGGCCTAGTAATTTAAAGGGAGGTTCATTTGATAAAGTTCGCTCTGTTCAATGGGCTCCTATATCCTCTTTTCCCCTGCGTTCTTTAAGAAAGGCCTTAGAGGAAAATTTATGACTACCGTTCAGGTAAGAGAACTCTCCTTTTCTTATCCCAAAGCGGCCTTTCAAAAGGCAGATCAAGAAAGTGAGAACTTTCAGCTCATATTAGATCGTATCACCTTTGAAGTTTCCAAAGGTGAAATCCTAGGAATTCTAGGTCCCAATGGAGGAGGAAAATCAACTCTTCTCAAAATTCTGGCCGGCTTATTAAAGCCCACATCGGGAAGTCTGACTTACCACCTCGAAGATAAGAATAGGGGGATCATTTATATTCCTCAAAAAGATCAAAGAAATCTTAGCTATCCCATTACGATTTTGGAATTTCTCGAATCGGCAAGGCTACCAGGTTCAAAAATTCCAAGATCAGAATGTATCCATGCCCTAGAGCGAGTCGAACTCAAACGTCCAGTTAATCAACCTATGAGTGGCCTAAGCGGAGGAGAATTCCAAAGAGTTCTTTTGGCGAAGGCCTTCTTACAAAAGTCTCAACTCATTCTCATGGATGAGCCCACTAAAGGTTTGGATGGAATTGGACAAGATAAACTACTTGAGCTCTTAGGTGAGTTCAAAAAGAATGCAGCTGTTATTCTTGTCGATCACAATATTGCTCAGGTTCTTAAACACTGTGATCGACTTCTTTGTCTCAATAAGAGTTTCCACTGGCACGACCACAAGTCTCAGTTAAAGAAGAATATTTTAGAAGATACCTATCACTGTGAATTTGAGCACCTTCTGATACATGAAAATACGGATGACATTCTCAACCATGATCATCACAAATGCTCTCATCATGATGATATTCATGAACACAAGAATAAGCATGAACAAGATCCTGTTGATCAAGACACTAAAAGAGCTGACCAAGAATGAACTGGATTACTGATTTTATAACTTTTCCTTTCTTACAAAAGGCACTCATTGGCTGCTTAATCTTGGCCGTAATCTGTGGAGTACTCTCTCCTATGATTGTAGCGAAGAGATTTGCCTTTATGGGCTCCTCTATTGCCCATGGTGCACTTCTTGGTGTTTCTATTGCTCTCTTTCTCATCGACTATATTCTCCCACCAGAGAGTCCAATGACCTCTCTCTTTGTCTTTGCTATCACAACGCTTGTTACTCTAGTGGCCGCGACTCCTTTGGCCTTGACGACTTTTCGTCAAAAGTTACCAAGTGATGCTTTAATTGGACTTTTCTTTACTGCAACGATGGGTCTTGGCCTTCTTATCCATCAATCTCTGGGGCCTGGAAAAGGGGATCTTCTGAGTTACCTCTTTGGCAACATCCTTATGCTCTCAACTATTGATCTGATGATACTTCTTATCTTGGGTCTTCTGATTTTCTTTCTGATATGGATCAAACGCTCCCATTGGATTTTATTTCTCTATGACGAAGAAGCGGCTTTTATCCAAGGGCTTCCCACTAAGCGCTATCATCTTATCTTCTTTCTTCTTCTTACGCTTGTCATCGTTAGTGGACTAAAAATATCAGGTGTCATTCTAATCAATAGCTTCTTACTTATTCCTGGCCTCTTTGCTCTGAAATTTGCTCCCTCAGCAAAGAGCACATTCACCTATTCTCTTGGCTTTTCTCTCATGAGCGCTCTCACGGGAGTGATCTTGGCCAACGGACTGAATCTTTCCACAGGCCCTACATTGGCCGTAACCCAAGTCATCTTTTATTTAGGATCTCAAATTAGGGACTTGCGCAGACACTAAGTCTTTTTTCTCAGAGGAAGTTGAGATAAAATGACTAGGTGAAATCTTTAAGCTCATTTATCTTATTCAATTTAAGCCTGTGCTTCTTTCCCTCTTTTCTTTATGGACAGTATGGAGAAGAAGTCTCTTCCTCGGATCTCGAAGAACATACCAGTATGGACGCTCCCAAAGAGATACAGAAGAATTTTAAGAGAGAAGACTTTAAACCCTATATGCTCGATCATTTTAATGAGGGCTGTCCCACTAATAGTACCTGTACAAAGAAAATGGGAAAGCTCTACAAGAATTGGTCCCAGACCCTAAGTTCCCTCTCTCAAAATAAAAAAATGAATGAGAAACTTGAGTCTTACAGAAGGGAAAAGGGTATTCCCTTTGAAGTGTGGGTTACTCAAACAGAAAAACATAATCCCGAACTCATCACGTGGGAAGGTAACTGTAATTATCATAATCGCGAAGGTCATCAGAAAATAAAAATCGGAGTGGCCCTTATTAAGAATATTTCAGACCTCAATAACCTTGAGGAAAAAAATCTCATCGCCACAAGAAAAATCTATCGCTTAGGCCATGGAAATAAAGTCATCCGCTATAAAGTTCCTCAAAGTGATACTCCTTTGTATATTGCCGGAGATGATCTCATTTACCAAAGAAGTGAGAATGGTATTTATTATGGACTCTCTATTAATCCAGAAGGTCATCTGGGTATCATCGATACAGTTTCACCACCAGAGTTTCCGAAGTCTATGCCGTGTCCTAAAGTTTTGGAAGAAGTAAAGAAGGATCATCCTGAAGACTTTGAAAAGGAAATCTATGCTGGAGTCTATTGTCAGAGAATTTGGAATCATTCTTCAAAGAAAATGGACACTCTACTCTTAGGTTGGAGCTGTGATTAAGTTTACCACATGGAACCTTGAAAACTTCTTCATCACCCCTCACTTAAAATATCCGAATCGCTTCCTAAAAGATAAGGATAAAGTTCAAAAGATTGCAGAAACTCTACTCCACATCAGTCCTGACTTTCTCTTTCTAACAGAGATTGGTGGACTTGAAGATTTGAAAATCTTTAACCGAGATTATCTTCAAGAGACTTATGAAATTCACTTTATTAAAGGTAATTCCAATAGAGGGATAGAGCTTGCCTTCATGGCAAAGATTGAATTTCTTCAAGAGAAGAATTGGAAAGTTAAAGCAAGCTCCTACGCAAAGAGCCCAATTGGATTCAACTATCCTCATGAAGTAAAAGAAAATAAAAGGGCCAAAGAAAGAGGCCAAAAGCTCCCCCATCGCAGCCATCGCATGTCTCGAGACCTCTTACAAATAGATGTGTCAAATGCAGAGGGAACTCTTCAGTTCATTCTACTTGGAGTTCACTTTAAATCTAAACTTGATAAGGATGGTATCGACTGGAATGGACAAAGAAGAAGATTGGCCGAATGCCGTTTTAGTGCAGAGATCTATGATCAACTCAATAAAAAAAACCAGGGAAAAGTCCCTATTTTTATAACGGGAGATTTCAATGGAGAGGCCCACTCTCAAAAAAGAGATCCTGAATTTAGAGACCTCTATGCTCTCGATCTTATAGACTTTAGTGAAATTCTCGACCTACCTGAAGACCATCGCTACTCATTCGTTGGCATGAACCGAGCAAGAAAACTAGTAGGACTGCAACTTGATTATTTCTTTATGCCCAAGAATTTAATCCAAAAGATCATCCCCTTTGAATCAGGGTTTTATCGCTATCTTAATGAAAATGGCGAGCCCTACCCCATTCCCCAAAACCCAGGAGCAAAACATGCTCTGCCTAGTGACCACTACCCCATTGTCATCTCTCTCGATCTCTAACAACGATCCTTCTTTCTAGAAGCTCACTTTGGTGGACTTATCTTCTATTCCTTTCTAAAATAGAGAAGTTTGATATCCCAAAGGTAATATATGAAATACTTATTTATTCTCTATTTCTCATTCATTTATTTTCCCAATACACTGGCCCAAGTAAATGGAACTGAAAGTGATATTAAATGGGAGTTACAAATTACCGATCCAGAATTTGAGCTTAAATACTTCAAGCTTGGTCCGTCGGACTATAAGGCCTTTATGGCCAAGACGAGCTGGCGTTGTAGTACGTCTGCCACTCAAAAGCGTGGAAAAATTGAATTAAAGAAGCTCTTTTGTGACTATAGCGTTGAGAAAACAGGCACTGTTACGACCACAGTAAGCTGCTCCCCTAGTAGGCCATATTCAGAAGCGACTTTAGAAATCTATGATGAAAGAAAGGATTTAACCTTTCAGGTCATGCTCAATTGCAGAAAGTCGACTCCCTAGATCTAGAACTTTTTAAATGGCCCTGGCCTCTTCTTCCATACCGTCATCATAGACAACCCAGAAGTCACTCTTGCTGGGATAGGATACTTCTTCACCATTATCCAGCTCGCCAATTACGCTATCCGTTTCAGAGTCAAATTTTACAAGCTTTAAAAACCTCGTCTTATGGTCCCATCCCAAATAGCGAACTTTGAAGTCTTCACTTTCTTGTCCCTGCATCTGAGCAGACTTTTCTCCGTTATTCTTAATTTGCCACCATTCTCTTAAACATAATACATTTGATCGCATTTTGACCTCTTTTCCATAGTTTAGGGTGTTTCACTAAGTATCCATCTTAGCGGATATCTCATTTTAGCGAATTTTCGCTAAAAATCCAGCATAAAATAAAACGGTCGTTTCTTTTAACTTCTTTACCCAAAAGCTCCAGTTTAGGAGATATTTTCCTCTAGAGAGAGTGTTCAGGAGTTCACCTTAGGTCTAGAGATGGCCCACCGAAGAGAGAGGTAGATTCTCTATAAAAGAGAGTCAATTAAACTAATGAAATAGGACTTAACTCATGGCAAAAGAAAGAATCATCCTCTCTAGTCTTCTCGCACTAGGTCTTCTAGGTTGCTCCACCTATCAGCATCCAGAATCTATCGCAGATAAGATGAGCCGCTTTAGTCCTAGAGACGTCAATCCCAATAAAGTTCCCAAAATCATGATTCCTGAATCCTCAGCTTCACGCGGTATTGCGAGTGTAGAAACTCAGGATGCCCCAGAAGAAAATACTTACGACACAGAATCGATGGAATCAGAAACAGATGGACTTACTTATAAGAGACTCTATTTTATGGGACTCTATCAACAATATCGAACCCTAGGAGCTTATATCCAAAAAGAGCAAGTTCCAGAGATTCAACATTGTCCTAGCTTTCACACAACTCTATTAAATGGAAAGACCTACTCTTCAGTTGATCCTCAGCAGATGAAGAAGAAGAAAATTGATTTCAATGAGAGATTTCAATCCATAGATGAGGCGAAGGCCGCTTACTATCCAGAGCTCTTTCTCCCCATGGAAGTAGATGATCATTCGACGACACTAGCAGACGTCATCAAAGAGAGTCCTGAGCTTGATAAGAATGTCGCCTTTGAACAGGCCTTAAAAGTTCATCTAACTAAGACCTATAAAGAGCTTGAGGAATTATGTGACTCTGGTCACTCGTCAAATTACTATAATTATGAAAACCTCACTCGACATATAAAAAGCTATCGCTCTCACTATACGGCCGGTGGTCAACCCTTCAAGACTCTTGTTAAGACGACCATTTTTTCGAATATGGCCTTAATTGAAAGTCTAGAACTTGGTCAACCTACACAGAATCGCTCAAGAATGCCAGCTTCTGTAGGAGGAAGAGACAACTCTCCTTCGGCAAATCAATATCAAGATAAGATGTTAAAGGATCTCAACCTTAGCTGGTCAAAGAAGTACTTAATTCAAAATCTAGATCGTCGTTAAATGAAACGAACTACCCAAAAAGTGGGTAGTTCTAGCGAAAGACATAGAGTCTATTTCTTGAACTATAAGCAGCAAGGATCCCATCATCCACGGCCAAATCTCCAAAGAGGGCCGATGAACTGTGACCAAAATTGAAAACTTCTTTCACTTTCGTAAGCTCTTTATTCACTGAAAGAAGCTGACCTTTAGTTGTTCCTGCCACATAACCATTCTTCCAACTTTTAATAGAAGTGATGGCAAAATCAGATATAGCAAGTTTCTTAAGCTCATTGAGATTTTCATCGAGAAGAACAATTTCTCCTTCAGAATTACCGATAATTAATCCCTCAGGAACGATGAGCGGGGTTCGTGAAATCTGATGAGGGATCTTTCTCAAAATAATTCCCCCTTTAATATCCATAATTGTAAGGGCACCTGCTAAACTTCCCACGATAAGCTTATTCTTATAAATGAGAGGTCGGGTATCGATATCAATAAATTTTGGACCATCAACAACCTTTCTCTCCCACAGAAGAATTCCTTCTTCTAAACTAAAAGAACCAACAGTTCCATCGGCAAAGCCCACATAGACTTGATTATTGTGAACAATAGGTCGGCTGACTCTTTGAAGGGTGGTTAAAAAAGGAACTGCTCTCTTATAGGCCCAAAGAATTTTTCCCGTGAGAGCATCTAAACAAACAATTTTATGATTTCGTGTGTGAACAATCAATCGCCCACTATGATAAGTAGGACGGCCTTCAACAGCTCCACCTAAATCGACATTGTAAGAAAGCTTTCCACTCAAACGATCCCGAGCAAAGAGGCGTCCCTCAACATTTCCATAGGCAACAAGTTGACCAAAGACAACTGGAGCAGAATGAAAAGATGATTTCGAGTCAAAAGCATTCCAAATCTCTCTTCCATTATAGAGATCGTAAGCTGCTACAGCTCCACTATTGCTTCCCATGTAGACAATACCATCAAAAATCGTCGGACCTTGTAATCCAATGGGAAGATTTCCAGTAACGTGATCACTATCCAGATTCTTAATCCAGGCGGGAACAAAAATGGGGGCTTCAGGCTTTATTCCTTTTGGAGAATACTCTCCCCACTTATTGTCTAGGTGAGAGCAAGATCCAAAACATAGAGTAGTCGCAATCAACAAGAAAAGAGTTTTCCCCTCTTTAAGAAAACTCTTAGAACCAACAGCATTATTGAAAATCATAATTAACCTTTTAGCAGTGAAATGAACTATCCATTAAAGTTCAGAAAGATAGAGTTTCGCCATTTTCTTAAACTCTTCTTCTTTCCCATTATCGATAACATGTTGGAAAGAAGATTTGGCCTTCTCTGTATCTCCTGTTTTCAACTGGAGTCTTCCAAGATCAAGATAGATTTTATCTTCCATATACTTAATTGATCCAGAGATAAGAGTGTTAAGGTGCTTAAGGGCTTCATCAAGCTTATTTAAGTTTTCGGCAAGAACGGCAGCTCTCATTCTTAAGAAGTAAGCAGCTTGATCATTAGAAACTTTGTCCATGGCCTCAGTGGCCACCGAGTAGGCCATTTCGTAGTTCCCTTTTTCGGAAAGGGCATCAACGACTTCTACTGAAAAGCTACCAGCACCGTCGAAGCTTCCCACTTCTTCTAGAGTGGCACTATATTTTGCAACAAGTTCCTTCGCCTCTAACTTTCCTTCACGAAAGGAAGACAAATTATCTTGAGTAAAATTAAAAAGAACGGTCGCGTACTCATTATTCTTCTTCGTTTGAAAGTGATTGAATACTCCATATCCAATAAGACCTAAGAAAATAAGTACAATAAGAGAAATCGTCAGAGACTTATTTTCGGCAATCCATGCACCAAAGGAGGTTTCTTTTAGTTCTCCATCAAGTTTTGCAGTATCGATTGGTCCAGATTCAGTAGGTGTATTTGTCGTAGTATTCATTAGGCTAATCCCTCAGTGGTTAGTCATTTAAAGATTTATATCTCAATAGGTTAATAAGTTCTTAATTAGAGGCTAAATTTTAGGATAATTGACATCAAAGTTCAAAGCAAAAACCATGAAATTACGGGGGATAACCCCCTTTTAGGCGCGAAGGCTTACTTGCCTATTGGAAAGGCTTCGGTTTATCATAATTATGTAATATTTAAGGCCTATTCATATTCACGCAACTAGTCAAAGGAATGACTTATGCTTAGCAAAATTCAAACTCAACAATCCTTATTCTTTTATAAGAAATATCAACTCTATATCTTGGCGGCTATGGCCTTTATTCTATTAAGTGCCCCTTCACCCCTTGCTATGGAGAGAATTTCACGTCTTGGTGTCGGCTTCTCTGGGCAAATGAAAAATGATATTCCGGCCTTGAGTTTCAAGCTCCAAAAAAGTAAGTCTTTCGCATTTGGTGGCCTGCTGGGATTTAGCAATAAAGACAATGGTGGTGGTCACGCAGCCGCGATTAAAATCTATCGCAATATTTTTGATGAACCGCACCTCACTTTCTATGGTTCTGTCCTAGGGGGAATTATAAAAGAAAAGAATCAAGGTAATAGTGAGTCTGGTTTTCAAGCGGATCTTACACTAGGTTCTGAATTTAGCTTTGCTGGACTGCAAAGTCTGGGCTTTAGTCTCGAATTTGGAGTGTCCTTTTATAAACTGGATGACTTTGTAACCGAGACGGTCGGAAATAACTTTCTTGTGGCCGCCGTTCACTTCTATCTCTAATTAAAAATGAAGCATCAATGAATATGGGAAACCCAAGCATGACTCAATCTCAAATTAAGAAAATTTTCTTACTCCCTTTCTTTGCAAGCTTACTGCTTTTGCCATCTCTAGCTCAGGCTCAAGTTGGTGTGGCGGTAGATCCCTTTGCTGTTGAAGAGGACGATCTCAATATCGGAGGAGATATATTTTCTGATTTTAATGAAGATATAGAAAGTGCTCAAATTGCAGAAGATGAACGCTTCTATCGCTATGGCCGCTTTTTTAGTTTTCAAATTGGTCTAGGTGTTACCACTTTTGATGGAAATCGTGGGGCTGCTTATGAAGACAATCCTCCCACCTACAATATCGGAATTAACTACTTCATGGACTTCAGAAATTCTTTTGCCATGGGCTTTGAATATTCGAAACATAATTTTGTTTTAGAAGATGAAACTTTTGGATTCCAAGGTCAGGGGGCAGTAGGGCTCGTAGATGTAAGTATGCTTAGAATCTACTTTGCTCCCCGCTACTATATTGATACAGCTGATCTTGGTACGGCCATCACTTATTCCAACCCCTATCTTACAGCGCGACTGGAATACTGGTACGTCAATAATAAGTTCCGCGATCAAGATGGGGTCGTTCCCGACGACTCTGGTGGTGGTCTAGGCGTAGGACTTGGAGGTGGTTTTGAATTTCCTATCAAAATTAAAGAGAGTTATTTGGGTGTAGAGGTGCTATGGCATAGTGTTTCTTTCCATGACAAATTCACTCAAAACTATCGCTCCGTCAACGGAGGTCAAGGATATGATGACCTCTCCGGTAACGCCTATTCTGTTATCGTATCCTACGTCATTAACTGGTAAAAAAAAGAAGGCGGCCGAGGGAGACCGCCTTCTTTGGCAAAGAGGGACAAAACCAAGGAACGTCTCTTTTTTAAAGACGCTGGTTATTCGTAATTAAGAAGTTCAATAGATAGAGAGGATAATTCACACTATCTCTAGCAATATAATCATCCTTATCCCCACCTGTTCCGGCGGGCCAAGCGTGACCAATACCTTTATTTTCGATGAGAGAGAGAACCAATTTATTCTTTCTATAGTAGAGCGTCCCCTTCCCTTCTACTTTACTTCCAGGAAGACGGCTCATTTCCATGGCCACACTTGAATCGGTTCCTAAGATTTGAGCAAAGGCCTGACGATTGAGATCATTATAATCTGTATCCACAATAAAATCGTTATCTCCATAAATAATAGAGACCACTAAGTTTTTTAAATATCGTTTATTCTTTCCGGCAAGTTTCTCGCAATTCTTTACGATCTCTTCGACAGAGATTTTTGCTCGTGTTGTTTGAAAAGCAGAAGTTCCGACACTAGGAGCAGCATTAACTCCTACACCTGCAATCAACTCAGGGGCCAAACAGGCCATGACCATTGTCTCTCCACCCCCTGAACTTAAACCCGATAGAAAAATACTTCTTTTCTCTACGGGATAGAGTTTATTAAGAAATTCCACAAGCTCTATGAGATAGCCGCTATGTCCGGTTGAACGACTATGTCCAAGACCATAGTAATCCCAGCAACCCGCGTAGACGCCCCCATCTGGAGCCGAAGGAAGAACGATGAAAGTCGAGAACTCATTGGCAGCATCCTCCCAATTACCAAACTCTTTTAGAGTTTCGGCCTTTTGAGCGCATCCATGTAAGTTAATCATCAGGGGAAATTTAACGGATCTTCCCAGCTCCATCGACTTCTGGACTTTTGTAGGGATATAGACATGGAGCTTAGAGTCTTTGAAATCGACTTGAGTCCATGCAGCAAAACATGATGAACTCTGCCCTAAAAAAGAGCCCAATATGAGGACCAAAACCTTAGAAAGATTGAATTTCTTATCCATAGACTCTCCAGGCCCGATTTAAAAATAATTTGAGCCTAGAGAGATTTTTATACAAGCGTACAATTATTGTCAATACGCTCGTTCTTTTTTATGAGAATAAATGAATATTTTCTTCTTATTACCTGAGAACCTTCTTCATTCTCTTTTCTAGATCCTTACCGGTTCTAAAGATTAAATGAACTGGAGTATTATCCAAGTCAAAAGTTGTTCTCAAACCATTTCGAATATAACGCTTATAGGTCTCAGGAATTCCCTTAGATCGATTCGCAAAAAAGAGAAATGTTGGTGGGCCACTCTTTACTTGAGAAGCATACTTGATTCTAAGTCTCTTCCCTCCTGAGCGAGTTACCGTAACTGGATTTCTCTCGATCATGGAAAAAACTAAACGATTCAGTTCACCAGTGGGTACCATCTTAGAGCGAATAAGAATGGTCTTAATAATCGTTTTCTTAAGGCGATTAATTCCCGTTTTATTCTTTGCGGAAATAGGAACAATGTCACAGAAATTTAACCATGGAACTTTATCTCTTAGGTCGGCCAACCATTCTTTACGATCTGTTTCTGTCTTGAGTGTGCTCTTTAAAAGATCGAGCTTATTCATACAGACAATAAGAGACTTCCCCTTATCCAAAGCGATATCCATCAGACGACGATCTTGGTGACCAATCCCTTTAGTTGCATCGATCATAAAAATAACGATATCTGATTCTGTGATACATCGAAGAGAACGATAAACCGATTGATTTTCAACAAAATCTTTAATATTTGATTTTCTTCGAATACCGGCCGTATCGACGAGGTGAACTGAGCGCCAATAGCTTCCCTCATCCTCGAGCTCTTCTTCTTGATCATTCTCGATCATTTCATCTTCATCTTCATTTTCATTTTCATTTTGTTGATCACTAAAGAGCTCTTCGGCTTGAGTGCTTAGGTCTAGTTCGTCCTCACTGGCATCGAGAAGAAGGCTTTCTTTTTCTATGTGTTCGCCGTCTTCGTAGTCTTCGTTATCATCTTCGTTATATTCTTCGCTATACTCTTCGTTATATTCTTCATTATACTCATCGAAGAGATAATCATCTTCAAAGTCTGATTCCTGCTCTTCAATTTGATAGGAATCTATAATTCTGGAATAGACATCAGGATTATTATTTCTGAATTCTTCATATTGTTGAAAGAGAAGACGGTCATCTTTGTTGGGAGTCAGATCATCTGAAATACGGGCCGCTTCCTTTCCAAAAAAGAGATCAAAATATCCTTCAATGGGATCAACTGTTGTTCCAGGTATATTGGAAACCAACGCCCTTTCCGCCCCTATTAATTGATTGAGAAGCGTTGATTTCCCAGCATTGGGTGCACCAATAAGGGCCAAGCGGGCAACAACATTCTCTCGTGGGGTAATCCCTTGAGACAAGTTAACGGCCGACGGGTTTTCTTTAATGAATCCCAGACCACGCTCTTGAATTCTCTCCTTAAGTTCAGTCACTCCTTGGTTATGAGCAGCTGAACAGAGAAAGTAATCATCTACTGGAATTGAATAGAAATCGGCTTCCGTTCCCATTTGTTTTTCAGAATCGTACTTATTGATCACAAGCCAAAACTCTTTACCTTGGGAGCGGATAAACTTAGCGATCTCCGCATCAAAAGGGAGAGCCCCTTCACGAACATCTACTACCATAAGCACGAGATCAGACTCGTTGATCGCCGTTTTCGCGTGATCTGTCATGATATTAAAGAACTTATCTTGATTACTTTCATTTTCTTCAACACGTTCAGGGTAAAATCCACCTGTATCTACCAAAATGATATCCACAGGCTCTTTATTTCCCAAGTCCTTTAAAGTGGTAATTCCATAGTGGCGATCACGGGTAACCCCTGGCTCATCGAAAGTAATCGACTTATGTTGTTTTCCCATAATCAAATTAAAAAGAGATGATTTTCCAACATTGGGTCGACCAATAAGGGAAACCACCATATTTCGTCTTTTTATATTTTGCGTATTCATATCTTAAACCTTAAATAGAAGAGCTATTATTGACCTTTATTTCTCCATACACGAGCCGAGTTAACCGCTCTAGGAAGTCCGAGTTCTTCGAGTACAAAATTATTTTTAAACCACTTTGGAGAAACTTTAACGTGTAAATTCAAGTGAACAGGACCTCCTGTCATCGCCTCGATCTTCTTTCTTGAACGGATACCAATCTCTTTAATCATCGAACCTTTGGATCCAACAACAATGGCCCTTTGACTAGGACGATTAACAAGAATAGAGGCAGAGATATGAGACTCACGTGCCTTTTTCTTATCGTTAACATCTTTAAATTCTTCCACAAGAACGGCAACTTCATAAGGAATTTCATCTTTAAGAAGTTCAAAAGCTTGTTCACGAATATACTCAGAAGCAAAGAATCTTTCGTTCTTGTCAGAAACAGAACCATCTAAATAAAGATGGGGACCTGGTTGAGCACGGTCACAAATGGCTCCCGTTAGCTCATGCATATTTGTTCCATCTTTTGATGAAATCACCATAAAGCGCTCAGCAGAAGTAATCACTTCTTGAATCTTTTCAAAAACTTCATTCAGTGGCAGCTTTTCTGCATCTTCAATTCTATCGGCTTTAGAAAAAATGATCCAAGTAGGGCCAAGCGTCTTTTCTTTAAGATCAAGAAGATCGATAAAGTTCTGTACCTGAGGTAAGAGTTCACGAGAAAGGTCGATAAGAAGAAGATTTAAATCAGCTCCATCCAGACCTTCTTTCGCTTGCTCATTAAGTCTCTTATTGAGTTCAGCACTTGATTTATGCACACCGGGAGTATCCACAAGAACAACCTCAGTTTGATCAACCGTGAATACACAGTGAAATTTATTTCGTGTTGTTTGAGGTCTATGGGTAACTACACTCAGATCCATTCCCGTTAAGTAGTTAATCATGGAACTCTTTCCAACATTAGGGGCTCCAATAACGGATACCATGATGGATTTATTATGGGGGTGCTGATCAGTTAATAACATCGTTTACTCCTGATGATGATTTAAACTCTTATAATTTTCTTTAATTAATACTTTCTTTGCTGCTGCCATTTCAGCTCTTTTCTTACTCTTTCCCGTTGCCTCGGCCAAGACCTTATCTAAAACAGTCAAACGGCAAAGGAAGCCCTCTTTTTCATCCTCCTCACTATGGTAGTGGGGAACAACTTTATATAATTCAAGGGTATATTCTTGGAGTTGGGTTTTAGGATCAAAGAGTTCCAGTCTCTTCATTGAAAAATAAGGAAGCTCACTCTCTTCGTTAAACTTTTCCATCCATAATCTTAGAAGATCGTAAATTGCGCTACGATCAATAAGGGCAAGGGCACCGATAAGAGCTTCAAAGCAATCGGCGATAATCGCTCTTTCCACAGACTTTCTTGTGGCCTCTCCCTTACCTAAGAAAATATAGTGATCCAGCTTTAAAGCTCTTCCCCAATCAGCGAGAATTTCCTCATTAACCAGAGAGGATCTAAATTTAGAGAGTTGGCCTTCACTGAGACCAGGAAATTGCTGCCATAACATAAGAGAGATTTCTGAATCTAAGAAGGCATCCCCAAGAAACTCTAATCTCTCATAAGAAACCAGATTCATTTGCGGCTGTTCGTGCACAAATGATGTATGAATCAAAGCATTTAAAATAAGGGTGAAATTTTTTTGAAGGTAGGGACTAAGACCAAGGGAGTCAGTCCAGTGGTTGAATTGAGGAAGCTCCTTAACTTTTTCACATAGCTGAGTAAGATCCGTAATCTCATTGAAATTGAATGTGTAGATACTTTTATCCTTTTTCATTAAGGAAAAATCTCCATTTCTTACTTCCAGCAAGGGAAACAAAGTTAAGGTCGTCTTGGCCAAATTTTGACCATAATCCTCTTATTCGAATTTTAACGTGCGTCATAATAGTGCACTTTAAGTTGTAAGTCCTTATAACCAATATAACTCAAAGCGACAAGTTGTTAATCTTCTGTTGTACATTTTACTCGTGTTGACTACCATATATACGAACCTTTTCGCGATGGAAATAAAGGGCCAATCCCCTCCATTTTACTTATTAAAAACAATAAGTTAGCGAATTGAACGGAATCAATAAAAGAGGTGGATATCCATATGGAATCAAATAATCAACACCCCCATTACGATAAAATGCTTGCCCTACAAAGTGATTTTATTTCCCAACTTGAACACAAGGGAAGAAGTAATAATACGATTAAAAATTATCGCACTGACCTCCAATGCTTTAATCAATATCTTCTTAAAGAAAAGAAAAACCTCAAATTAGGAGATATAGGGATCAAGCAAATTGAACTCTATGGTGACTATCTCCAAGTAAAATATAGTTCGGATAATAGTAGGCGTCGCCGTGTACAAGCTCTAAGACTTTTCTTTGACTTTCTCGTAGAAAAGAAAGTGATGAGTTCTAACCCTGTTCGAAAGATACCGACTTCTCCCAAGTTCTTAGATATTCCTAGACCAACTTCTCTAGTTGATCTTAAGACCCTATGGCAACATCTTCTCACGGAAGCTCAATCCAAGAGTTCCATGACAAGACTATTGGCCAAGAGAAATCAAGTGATCGTTTTACTGATATATTCTGGAGCCTTAAAAGTATCAGATCTCCATCATTTAAAAAGAGAACAAATTCTTCTTCCCATAAATGAAGATGAGGATCCCCGCGTGATGGTGACTCCAGATAAACGGGACCCCTACACCGTTCCCCTAGCGCCCGTCTTCGTTCCTATTTATGAGGAATATTTAAAAGAGCTCAAAGAAGTGATGCATTCTCAATCCCTTGAGTTTCCCGAAGTTCTTTTTAATGCCAACCCTTATCGTATTTTGGCCGGCGGGCTTTCTTCTAGAGGACTCGAAATTATATTTGAAGAATGGCGAAATCAGCTCATGGTCAATATTACACCCAAGTCATTGAGACAAGCTTGTATTATCAAATGGCTGCAACAAAGGTGTGTAGATGGACTTATTAAAGAATGGATGGGGGTTGCCCCTGGCTATTCTCTTAAACTCTATAAAGACAACCTGACTAAGAATATTTACGATGAACAATTCTTAATGGAGCTTTACTATCACTACAAGAATAAGGACTACGCTCGTGAAAAATAAATTGGCCCATCTCTTTTTACTGGCCACTATCGGACTTATTCTCAGCGCCTGTCAAAGTATGGTTAGTCCTCTAGGTGGCAACTTTAACGATAATATTGAAGAGGCCAAAAAAGAACTCTCTCCTGAGACGAAGAGATTCATTGAAAAGGCATTTTCTGAGTTTGAGCCCGATGATTGCATTGTCGACTTTCACTTACACGCCATAGGTATGGGGGTGCATAAAGATGATACCTGGGTAAACCCTACTTTGAGTTCCATTTGGGATCCCCACACTTTTATCAAATATAATGTTTTTAAATCAGCAGGTGGTATAAAGGATCACGAGACTGCAGATGATGACTATATCGAAAGGCTTGTTCGGCTCCAGCGTTCAGAACCTCGTATTGGAAGACTTCTTCTCTTTGCCTTTGATTATTATCACAATGACGAAGGAAAAAGAGTACCAGAGAGTTCTACCTTCTATGTATCCAATGACTATGTCTTAGAAATCGCTAAGCGTTTTCCCGATGTCTTTGTTCCCGTTGGTTCTATTCACCCCTATCGAAAAGATGCTCTTTCAAGTCTTGAGAGGTTGGCCAAGAGAGGGGTTCGCTTCATAAAGTGGCTGCCTAATTCTCAAAATATTGATCCGAGTTCCGCCAGGGCCAAGGCCTTCTTTGAAGTCATGAAGAAATATGAAATGACTCTAATCTCACACACTGGACATGAAAAGGCCGTACATGGTGAAGAACACCAGGCCTTAGGAAATCCCCTTCTTCTTAAAACGGCACTCAATCTTCAGGTAAAAGTCATTATGGCCCACTTGGCCTCATTAGGAACTTGTTCTGACCTCGAAAATGGCGGTAAGACTGAGTCTTGCTTTGATCTCTTTTGGCGTATCATCGAAGATGAGAAATATAGAGGCTTGGCCTTTGGTGAAATGTCGGGAACAACGATTCATACGAGAATTGGTCATCCTTATAATAAGGTACTTGAACACCCTGAACTCAAATATCGCTTTGTAAATGGCAGTGACTATCCTCTTCCTGCTATCAATATGCTCTATCGTACTAAACAGTACTTAGAAATGGGTTATATTACTGAAAAAGAGAGAGAGGCCTTAAATGAAATTTATCATTACAATCCACTACTTTTCGATTTTATGTCCAAGAGAGTTCTCAAGCATCCTCAATTAAAAACAACCTTGTCTAAAGAGATCTTTACATCGCAAAGTCTCTTGGAGTGTAAGAATGAATCCTAAAAGTACAGCATCTCAATATACACCTGTGCGCATAACAACGATAAAGGCCGAAAGAACAGTCACCTTTCCGGTATATATACACTTTAAAGAGCAGTACCTGGAGTATATTAAACCAAGCACGGCCATAGATAAGGAAAAGTATAAGAAACTGAGAAAGCAAAAAATTACTAAATTCTATATCTTGTCTGAGGATGAAGTTAAGTACCAAGACTTTCTCGATAGTTTTTTAGAAGAAGCCTTGAGTAATCCCAACACATCAATCGAAGAGAAGTCTGAAATAGTAACCGGTCAAGCGGAAACGGCCATTGATAAAATGGGAGCCGATCCCGGTAATGAAAATAACTTCAATATGACGAGGAAAGCGGCAAAGAATTTACAAAAACTTATTTTTGAAAATCCAGATGCCCTAAAGAATCTTTTTGGAACAGGAGAGGAGGATAATCCTATTATTCAGCATAGTATTAATGTTGCCGTTCTCACCATTAAATTTGCGACAAAGAAGAAACTCCCAGAAGAAGAAGTCGACTACCTTTCAACGGCGGCCCTTATGCACGATGTGGGGCTCTTAGAAAATGATACGCTGATGGAAACTTTCATGGTGCCAAAAAATGAGTTCACACCCCAACAAAAGAAAGAATATTACGAACATACCAAAGGAATTATTCCGCTTCTTAGTGAGAAGCCCTATATCAATCAAAATATTATTGAATATATTCAATCCCACGAAGAGAACCTTCAAGGATTAGGCCCTCATAAACTCAAGAAACTAACTCCCTCTCAAGAAATACTTTCCATGATCAATAGCTATGACAAAATAGTTACCGCTCGAAAACTAACCCCCAAAGACGCGATTAAAACGATGATGATCGATGAGTTAGGAAATTACTCATTAAAAATGTTAAATGATTTCCAAGCTTTTCTAAAAGAAGAAGGCCTCGTTTAGGAGGCCTTTCCAAACTGAGAAATCAGTTTTTGTAACTCTGCTGTAGTTTTAGAATTCTTAGGGGTTTGAGAGGCTCCAGCACCATCCTCATTTGAATCTATTGCGCATGATGCTCTTTCAATATCTTTAAACTTATCGGCCAACCATTGAAGTCGATCTTGAAAAGTTTCATAATTAAGTTCCGTATTCTCCTTGCCCTCTCTAATATTAACAAGAAGAACCTCAAGAAAGTCACAGAGATCAAAGAGTACACCAGCTGCAATTTCTTGCAAGGCCACCTTATCGGACTGAGAGGCCTTATAACCAATAATTTTACCCATTTTACACAGCTGTCCAATATCAGAGACTCCCATGGTCTGCGCTGCTCCCATGATCCGATCAACCGTTTGTCCGAACTCTTCCAAATGTTTTGATTCTGAAGGATTATCTTCAAAATTGTCTAGGCTATCGCGCATTTGTTCCAATAGATCATCGCATTCGTCACAAAACTCTTCGACTATTTCTTTCATTTCGGGATCATTTAAATCAATCATATTTCCTCCGAAAACTTATGCAGCTTTCTCATTCTTTTGGTCAAGATTAGAAAAACTAAGATGTCCTCTTTTCTTAGGGACAACTAATTCCTCAAAATTTAAGACGGTCACAATTCGATCTTCAATCGTGATTGTACCCAGTACACCGTCACGATCTGAGAACACCCGGTCAACAGTCTCTTCCGTAGTGGCGATATCTTGAAGTTCTTTGATAATCGCACCATATAATTTATTTTTGATATTAACGACAAGTACATTCATAACATCATCAGTATGAGAGGAAATCACCTGTTCTAAAGTATTATCAGTAAGACCTAGTTCGTGTTCAACATAGACTAAAGGTAAAGACTTACCACGATAACGTATGAGCGCGCGATTTCCCGTATATTGCACAGAAGACATCTTAACTTCTTCTAGGCGAAAGACATGATCAAGAGAGAGCGCACAATTCTCAAGTGAATTTAAACTAAAGCGCATAAATTCTTGAGCCTTCTGATTTTCTTCATCTTGATGATGAATATAGAGCCTTTCTTCATCAATTTGATCAGAAGCATCCACATAGTTTTGAATTCCATGACGAGAGGCCACTCCATCACAATCCAGAATAAGAGATAAGGCACCATCATCCGAAAAAGTAGTGCCCAAATATTCTTGGGTTTCAAAATGTTTACTTAATTTCTTAACCACAATTTCTTCAATATCATTAATTTCATCAACGAGTAGACCATAGCGATAGCCCTCTCCTCTGACAATCACCACATTTTGAATATCAGAGAGTTCATTACGCTGAGAAAGACCCAGAGTATGACCTAAATGAACTAAAGGACACAGACTACCATGATGACGTAACATAATAGCGCCATTTAATTCGTGAATATCCTTCTTATTCTTTGAATGATCTAAAAGAACCACTTCATCCACATCATCGAGAGGAATATTAAAGTGTGAATTTTCACTTGTAACCATAAGGGATTTAATAATAAGAATGGATCGGGGAATAGGTATCACTAAAACAAACTTAGAGCCTTGTCCTATTTTTGAATCGATCAGAATCTTTCCACCAAACTCTGAAATAGATGATTTCACCATATCCATACCAACCCCTCTACCGGAAACACTAGTGACTTCTGTGTTTGTAGAAAAGCCAGATTCAAATATAATGGAGTAGATTCTTTGATCACTCATCTTTTCAAGTTCTTCTTCACTATAGAGTTCTTTTTCTAGGGCCTTTTTCTTAAGGAATTCTTTATCTAATCCTTTGCCATCATCTTCTACTTCGACAATGATATTCTCACCTGTTTCATAAGAGTTTAAACTTAATTTACCCTGTTCAGGCTTACCAAGGGCCCTTCTTTCTTCTGAACTCTCAATACCGTGATCAACCCCATTTCTTAGCATATGAACCAATACACCATTGAGAAGTTTGGCCACAGAGGTGTCGATCTTAAAAGAATCACCTTTAACTTCAAATTCAACATTCTTATCTAAAACCTTACAAGAGTCGCGGACTACCCTTTTCATCGGGCGATAGACACTTTCAAGTTCAACTTTCTTCATTTCAGAGATTTGATTTTGTAAAATGGTTGAAACTTTAGAGAGTTCCCCCATAGATTCTGATAAATGTTCTAGATCTCGATCACCACTTAACTTACCTTGGAGTCGAGTCAGTGACTTAAAAATAGTATTTCTAATCACCGTTAATTCACCTGACATCTCTAGAAAGTCGGCCAATAAGGTTTCAGAAACCGTAATTTTTTCATCTTTTTCTTTAGTAACCCTTTCACCCTTACTGGCCTCTTCGCTACTACTTGCAGAAAGATTATCCTCTAGAGCAGTATTTACCTTTACAGGATCGTCAGAAAAATCAGCTTCAAAGATCTTGGCCAATTCATCAAGATTTGTAGGAAAGGGTTGAAAATTTTCTGCGATTTGATAGAGATTCTTTAATTGATCAAGACCTTCTAAAAGAACATCAATAACCTTTTGGTTAACAACAATTACAGCATCTTTGACCTTCGTAATAAGGTCTTCATATTTATGCGCATACTCACTAATCTCTAATAGACCTAAGCAGCTACTTGTTCCCTTTATAGTATGAAGAAGTCTAAAATAAGTGTTAATCGATTTTATATCGTGAGGGTCCTCTTCCACATAGAGAATAAGATCTTCAATTTCTTCTAACATGGGTTTTGTTTCTTGCAAGAATTCAGAGATCATTTCTCTATCTTCATTAAGAGAATCAATCCTCTCCTTGGCTTCCGTCGCTAGTAAATCAAGAATTTGCTGATCTTGGACTGGTTTTTCAAGAAACCGTCCTATTTTGAGACGCATCCCTTCTGTAGCCATTTCCTTGTCGTAAAAAGCCGTTACAAGGGAAAAAGGACAATCTATCCCTTGTTCAAGTAAGCTTTGACGAAATTCAAACCCTGTCATTTCGGGCATTTTATAGTCGGAAATGATTAAGGCCAAACGATTAAGATTGGCCTTAGCAAAAGAAATAGCTTCTATGGGATTTGTAAACTCTACGACTTCAAACTCATCTGGAATAATATAGCTATAATATTCTAAAATGGCCGGTTCATCATCAACAGCTATAACAAGAAATGGCGAACTCATATGAAGGTCTCCTTAAGCAGCGAAAGGAATTTTACCAAAATGGAAGTTAAAAACAGCTTCAATCACTTCACTTCTTAAAGGTTTATGAAGAACATCATAGAAACCTAGAGTCCTAAACTTGATAACCTGAAGGTCATCAAAGTCAGAGGCAGAAAGTAAATAGAGAGCACAATCGCTAAAGAGCTTGGCCTCAGAGACTTTCACTATGACTTCATCCCCATTCATTTCTGGCATCATATAATCTAAAAAAACTAATTGAGGACGATGTTCCTCAATGGCAGCGAGACCTTCAATTGGATTTGAGAAAGTAAAGATCTCGACATCATAGGGCTTGAATAGTTTCGTAATAACTTTCAATGCAACTTTATCATCATCAATAAGAAAAACTTTGTAATGGTCTGTCATAATTCACCTCACCTATTTTTCGGTCGAAAGACAAGTGAGGTTTAGAAAAAACGAGTTTCATTTATCTTTTTTTTGGACCAAAATAAAGTATTAAAATGATTAAGATTTCCTACGGTAACAAAAGGCCTTTCCTAGCTGTTTTTGCTCCATGGGAAGATCTACACCAATGAGACTTTCACCAGCTCCCATAAAGAGCAATCCTCCAATCTTCAGGGCCTGACAAAGTTTATCAAGTATCTTCTTCTTATTTTCAATATCTTGATAGATCAGAACATTTCTACAAAAAATCACGTGGTAATGATTCTTTGGAAAGGGGTCATTTAAGAGATTGAAAGACTTAAAGTGAATGCGAGTAAGAAGCTTCGGATCGATCTGCCAATTATCTTCGACTTGAGAAAAATATTTAATGAGAAGATTGGCCGGTAGTCCCCGCTGGACTTCTAAACCGGTATAAAGTCCTTTCTTAGCTTTATCTAGGGCATTGGCCGAAATATCACTGGCCTCTACCCTCAATTTTGCAGCGTCCCCCTCTTGACCAAAGGCTTCAGTTGCCATGAGAAGACTCAAAGGCTCTTGTCCTGTCGAACAAGCAGCAGACCAAATTTGATAGGAGAAGCTAGTAGGAAACTCTTCTTTAAGATATTCCATTCCTTCTTTGGCAAAGCCTTTAAAAGGTTTCAGATCTCTCATGAAGTAGGTTTCATTATTGGTACACAGATCGATTAATACTTGGTGCATTTCAGGTGTAATTTTTTGAACATAGAGCCTATAGAGTTCTTCGACATCCTTGAGCTCAAACTTTTTAATTAGAGTATTGAAGCGCCCATCTAGACGATAGTAATCCTGCTCTTTATAGGAGATTCCGGTATGTCCAAAAACATAATCTGCAAAGAATTTATAAACTTCAGGTCTTATCATAAAATATCCAATGGTCTAGTCACAAACCAGTTCAATTTTGTTTTCGATAATATCGGCCGTAAAAGGTTTCATGATGTAATCACTAGCCCCATGTTTTAAGGCCTGTTGGATTTTCTCAGGCTTATTTTCTGTCGTCATCATAACGATAGGTGCCTCACAAAAACCTTCACCTTCATTCTTTTGCAAGAATTGAAGTCCATCCATTACAGGCATATTCCAGTCAAGAAGGACTAAGCCCAGATCAGGATTCTCTTTAACTTTTTCGACAGCATCTTGACCATTTTCGGCCCAAACACTCTCATGCCCTAGTTCAGTAAGCATTTGACTTACCATTAAAAAAATTGGTTTCGAATCATCGACAATTAATACCTTCATTTCTACCTCTTCAAATATTTCATAATATTTTTAATATTAGATATATAGATTTTTTTAAATTCTTCATCACTCATAAGTACACTCTCCTCCTCTCCCGTTTTAAGGGAAGATTTAAATTTCCAAACAAGATCAAGCATTTCGCTTACTAAAGGATCCCATTCATCAGGGACTTCCATTCGATTATCCATAATGCCACTAATTGCATTTTCGTAAGGGGTAATTAAATTCTCTAAGTATTTAAACTCCGATAATTTAACAAGAGATAAAATTTTAGTGAGGTCCTCGTGAAAGAGATGAAGATCCTTTTCTCTCTTTTTTAATCGATAACGATTGGCCATCACCAAAAGACCACTTTGCCTCTCTTCATTGTGAAAATCAAAATATTCTTGTGCATAGATAGAGGCGTTTCCATCAGATACAGAAGATGTAGAAGATGCACTATCTTCTTTAGGAGCTTCAACCTCTTCTATAGTGTGAGGATCTTCTTCTGTAGGTGATACTTGAGCTTGCAATTCACTTAACTGTGAAGCATCAAGTCCCTGTACTTCCATCAGACTCTCTAAGGCTGCTGCGGAAATCCCACCCATTCCCGAGGATGGAGACTCAACCGTATCTTTATTTTCGACTACATCTTGACTTTGATGAGTTGCTGAATCGTTTGAAAGATCTGAATTTCCTTGCCCAGATTCTTTATAACCTCTTAACAAAGACTCATACTTATCTTGAGAGATAAAATTCTTTTCGATTAGAATCTGATTTAGACTTTTCGCATCTAATTGTTGCTTACGATATAAATGATCCAGATCACTTTGAGTTAGCCCACTCTCCGCTTTAAAAAGGTCTGTGAACGATCTCCCCTCACTTGCCGCTTTAAAATAAAGAGAGAGAACAGTACTTGCCTCTAATACATTTTCTTTAAAAATAATATGAAGAAGAGACGGTCTACTTTCATTATAAAGAGCCGCAACCTCAAGGGCCTGCTCCGGAGAAATTTCTTTTTGTTCAACGAGGTATTTTAAAAACATTTATAACCTACTATTTAGTTGATTGATTAATTTAGGAACTTCCTCTAGGTCTATTTCATAACCTTTACCCGTCCGTGAAATAGCTGCTGGCATTCCATAAACCGTGCAAGTACGCTCACTTTGATAGAAATTATAGGAGCCTTTTTCAGATAGTTTTAATACTCCAGCACCACCGTCTTCTCCCATACCTGTTAATACAATCGAAGCCACCTGAGCATCATAATTAGCGGCCACACTTTCAAATAAACAATTTGCTGCTGGACGAACAAAACAATTCTTTTCTTCTTGATCCAGAGTAATCAATCCAGTTCGACTATAGCGCATATGATAATCACCAGGAGCTATATAACATACGCCTCTTTCTAATCGCTCTCCCCCCTTCGCTTCTATGACTTTGTAACCAGGAGAAACACGAGTTAACATTTCTGCAAGTTTTGCAGTAAATAAAGGGGGCATATGCTGCACCAAAAGAATGGGTAGATTATTTTGATATTCATTTAAATTTTTGAAAACCGTCGTAAGCGCTTCAGGCCCACCCGTGGAGGAAGCCATAACGATAAGTTTTGGCTTAATGGTCATTTCTGGAATGACATTTATTTTTCTCTCTCCCTCTTGAGAGGCCACGATCGTCTGAACGCTATGTGGAGTTTGACTCTCATTCTTAGAATGAGAGCTACCAGCTCCAGTGATCGCCATAGTTCTTTTCTTGGTTTTATGAAAGGCCTGTATCTTAGGGAGAAGCCCCTGTTTAATCATTTCAATCGAATTATCAACACTTTTAGCTCCACCAACCTCTTCTTTAGTAACAAAGTCATTGGCACCACGATTAAGAGCTTCAATTGTTTTTTCAGCACCTTTTGTGGTTAACGAACTAAATACAATAATAGGAATAAATTTATTGATTTTTCTAATTTCAACGATGGCACCCATTCCATCTAGAACAGGCATCTCCATATCTAATGTAATGAGATCCACATCTTTATTATTTTCAAGATAGTCCACGGCCAACTGACCATTGCTTAAAGCGGCTACCACTTCGATGCCTTCAACCGAACCAAGCGCTTGTTTAAGGGCCATTCTAAAAACCACAGAGTCATCAACGATTACGATTTTCACTTATCCTCAATTGTTAGGGCTTTTAATATCAAGTAACATTTCAAGACTAAGAAGACTTAGGAGCTCATTTTCAAGCTTAAAAACTCCTCGAATATATTTCTTGATATCTTCTTCGATCATATCTGGAGTCTCTTCAAAAGTTGTATTTTCGATATCCATGACATCCATTATTTCGTCGACAACCAAGGCATAGAGCCCATCTCCCCAGCGGACAATGATATTCATATAGTCTTGATTTTCATCTTCGTTGCGAGGAAGGCCAAAGAGAACTCTTAAATTTATAGCGGTAACAATCTGTCCTCTTAAATTAATCAGTCCATCAACATAGTCAGGACCTAGTGGAACAGGAGTTACTTTCTGAGGTTTTACAACTTCTTGAACTTCTAATACCGGTATTGCATATTGACCATCCATAATTTTAAAACCGCATAACTGGGACGTGTCTCCCGATAGTACAGCCTCAATAACATCATGTCTTTCATCCATAACTTGTCCTCTAGGGCATCTTTATTAGCCTAAGTATTGTTCTAATAAAGTAACCAGTTCTTTTTTATTTAATTTTTCAAGATGAGTTGTAAAACCTGACTCTTCACCTTTTTGTCTTTCGTTTTCACTAAGGCGTGCAGAAACAGCGATAATGGGAATTTGATTATTACTCTCTCTAATTTCTCGAGAAAGTTCATGGCCACTCATGACAGGCATTTCGACATCAGTAATAACCATTTTGACATGAGGATTATTCTTAAAGGCACTAAGTCCCTCTTCTCCATTTCTAACGATTATAGGCTTTAGACCAATATCGGTTAGAATATCCTCATAGATTCTACGGTAGAGAGAACTATCTTCTACGACGAGGACTTCACCAGAAAGCTCAACTGACTTATCAACTTTAAAGAGCTTCTTGCCCACTTCTGTCATATTAATCATCTCATAGAGATCGACTAATGTTATTAAGCGATCGTTGATATAGATCGTACCCATCAGACCATTTCTATCAACTGTATCCGTATCGAGTTCAGTTTCACTCATGGCTATATCCATAATCTCTGAGACGATGACACCAAAGAAAACACCATTAATACTGGTAACAATACAATTAATCTTACCTTCTTTCTGTGTTTCTAGAACACTTTTACCATTGAGTCCGAGTAGATTCTCAACATTGATCAAAGGCATTGAAGTATTACGATATCGAATAATCGATTGATTTCCAGACCACTCAATTCGACTACAATCAATCTCCTCCAGACGATCAATTAAACTGAGAGGTACAGCATAAGTTCTCTCATCACCTAACTTATAAAGTACGACTTCAAGAGTATCGTAATTAGCTTCTGCGACAACTTCTCTTTTTCCAATCTCTTCTTTCTGGGCAGATTCTTTTGAATCAAACTGATTATAGAATCCAAAGGCATCAATAATGAGCGCTACTCGCCCATCCCCCATAATAGTTGAACCCGCATAGTAATTAATATTTTTTAAAATTCGATCTAAGGGTTTAACTACAATTTCTTGAGTATCAAGAATTTCATCTACGATAAGTCCGTAAGTCTTCCCTTCAGCCTTCAATACAATAATGTTGAGAACAGGATTCTCCACTTCTCTATCTTTAGATATTCCAAGAACTTCATTTAAGCGAATAATAGGAATGAGATCTCCTCTTAAACGAAAGAATTCCTTTCCATGAAGATGTTCAATTTTTGTAAAATCTTTTTCTTCAAGAAGCACAAGTTCAACTAAATTCTTTTGATGAATAGCAAAAGTCTCCCCGCCTCCTTCAACAACAAGAGCAGGAACAATGGCCAGAGTGAGAGGGATTTTTAACCTAAAAGTAGTACCTCTTCCCTCTTCAGACTGAACTTCAACTTCTCCACCAATCTTTTCAATATTGGACTTCACCACGTCCATACCAACACCACGACCGGAAATATTGGTAACCTGTTCAGCAGTTGAAAAACCAGGATGAAAGATAAGAGTGTGAACCTTATTTAAACTTAGTCCATCGACCTCTTCACGTGTCATAATTCCTTTTTCAACGGCCTTATTTCGAACTCTTGCCGAACTAATTCCGTTACCATCATCCGCGATCTCAATAACAACCTGCCCACCTTCGTGATAGGCCTTAATAGAAAGGATTCCTTCAGGATTCTTTCCCTTCTCTTCTCTTTCTTCTGGAGTTTCTAATCCATGATCAAGAGAGTTTCGAATAAGGTGAGTCATAGGATCTTTAATGACTTCAAGAAGAGTCTTATCGAGTTCTGTGTCTTGACCAATAATTTCAAGATGAACTTTCTTCTTCTGTGTTCGACTTAAATCTCGAACGATTCTTTCAAACTTATTAAAAACACTTCCTACAGGTTGCATTCGCGTGGTCATAATATCTGTCTGTAGGTCAGTTGTGATCACATTCAATTGCTGCGCATAACGATTTAAGTCTGCATCATCTTTGAATTTTGAATATTGAAGAATCTGATTTCTTGTAATAACCAATTCGCCCACAACATTCATGATTTTATCAAGTAAGTGAACATTTACTCTTACAATGCTGTCAGAGATATTTGACCGTCCCCCAGGAGGAGGAGTCGCCTTTGGCTTTACTGGGGCAGGCTTTGGCTTTTCAACCTTTTTAACCTCTTCTGCAGGCTTAGCTTCTGCAGGCTTAGCAGCTTCTTTCACTTCGGGCTCAGTTTTATCTGCATTCGTATTTTCTTCGACTTTTTGAGTAAGGACAGAGGATTCAGAAGAAAGTTCAGTTGGAGGATTAATATGATCGGCAATTAAGCTCTCGAGGGAATTGTCTGCTTCAGTAGCAGGAGAAGATGTCCCTTCTAACTTTTCGCCACCGGCTTGATCTTTTCCCTGTGGCATTTGATTGCCCAGTAATTCTGCTTCTAAACTATTCTTTAAACGTCTCAAAATATCAGAAGTATCCAGGTCTCCCTCCGTTCCAGAATTTTCAATATTCCTTAACAGATGAACACAAATATCAAAACTCTCCAAGAATATATCAATCAGATCTGAATTGACGTTGAAATCTTTATCTCGAATATGATCAAGAATAGATTCCACCGTGTGAGTGATCTCTTGAAGCTTATTAAGACCTAAGAAACTTGCCGAGCCTTTTAACGTATGAATCTTACGATAAATACTGTTAAGAAGATCGTAGTCTTCGATATTCTTTTCGTATTGAGTAAGATCATCGTTGATATTAGAAAGATTATCAAAAGATTCAACGAGAAATTCTTGAATAATAGCAGAATTTGAATCAGACATTTTACCTCTTCATAAAATAGTCATGCCTAAAAGCTCTAATTAACTTGTACTATTATACAAGAAGCATAGAGCTCAATAAGTGAAGAAAAACAAATATTTTTCTTCTTTTAAATTAAGGAAAAATCTTTTGAATTTTTTCTTTAAGTGTATCTGGTTTAAAGGGCTTAACGACGAAATTAGATACTCCAGCTTGAACAACCTTAACCACATTACTTTGCTCAGCTTCTGCTGTAACCATGAGAAAAGGCGTATCTTTAATTCCCTCTGTGGCACGAATTTTGATGAGAAGGTCTAGTCCTGACATCTTTGGCATATTCCAGTCACTCACGATAAATTCGAAAGGCTCACCTGCATTCTTGGCCTCTTCAATCATAGGCCATGCAGTAGCTCCATCATCTGCCTCTTGAATATTGGTAAAGCCAATAGACTTAAGCATTTTTGTAATAATTTTTCTCATCGTCATCATGTCATCGATCACAATTGTTTTCATATCTGGTCTAAACGGCATAGAACCTCCCTCTAAAATGAATCCATTTATACAAATCTATTCTATTCATAATTTAAAAATTTCAAAAGACTTTTAAAAAAGCTTCTAAAGGTTTTTTGAAATTCCCAACGTTATAAATATCAGACATCTTTGCTTTAATACTTTCGATATCTACTTCATGCGGAGGTTTGCCATAGATTTCATCAACAAATTCACTGGCCAAAATAAAAATACAAGATAGTGGAGATATACTTAATGCTCCTAAGCCTCTGGGAAAACCTAACTTATCTGGTCTCTCATGATGCTGGATTATTATCGCATCCACATCTGCAAAAATATGTTCACCGCTTGAGATCAATTTAGCGGCTTCTCCGGGGTGAGACTTTATTTTTTCAATATCTTCACTACTTAAACCAGCATTTTTTGCTTCCTCTAAGGTCTGAAATTTGGCCCATTCATTTTTTTCTAAAGTTGTATCATGAAACATGGCGGCCATACTCAGCTTCTCAAGAGTTTGAGCATTGCCCCAACCGGTTGCCATACAAATTTGACCAGCGATATAACTGAGTAAAAGACTATGTTCAGAAATATAATCTCCTCCTCTCATTATTCTCTTGAGTAGATCTCCTAATTTAGGAGAGCTCTTAAAAGAATTGAGATTAGACTCTATACTCTGTTTCACTTTCTCTGCGGTGGCCTTATTAATTCCATATTCTTTGGCCATTTCAATAGTATTTTCAAAAGCCGCTAATTCAGCAATGGTCTTAATCTCAGGAGAGAGCTTTTGGGCTTTGGCCAACTTTGCACTTACTAAATCACTAAATTGGTGACTAAATTTTTCATAATCTTCATGTTCGACAAAGAGAAATTCTTTTCCCTTATCTCGATAGCGTTCAATCATATCTTTTGAATATTCTTCTTCGGCATTGATCACTTTTAAATACTTGAGTCGGCTCAATTGAATATAAACATCACAACTCATACGGCTGAAATTCAAAAACCTTTTAAGTTTTACTCTCTTAAAACGCTCTTTATCGTATTCTTGCTTTGCGCTTGTAGCTTCTAAAGAAGATTGTGTAGAAATACCACCATTCTTCTTTCCCCCAGAGCCCTGTTGTGAACCCTCAGTTAAATCAAGCTCTTCCTCATCGGATTTCTTCTTATCTCGGCCGTAATCAAGCTCCTCATCTGCGAGATTCTTTCTTTCTCCAGAGAGGTCTAGCTCTTCTGTTGACTGATCTTTCTTCTCACGAGAAAGGTCAAGCTCTTCTTCTGCTAAATTTTTCTTTTCACGAGAGAGATCGAGCTCTTCTTCTTTGTATTCTTTCTTATCACTCGATAAGTCTAAGCTCTCTTCACCCGCAGAGTGAAAGTCTTTCTTAAGAGAATATCCAGCTTCATCCGCTTCTCCATATTCTTTCTTTGGAATACTGTAATCGAGCTCTATCTCCTCCCCTTTTTTCTTCTTAGGTATGGAGTAATCAAGCTCAATTTCTTCTCCCTTTTTCTTTTTGGGAATGGAGTAATCAAGCTCGACTTCTTCCGTATTTTTCTTCTTCTTATTTTGGCCGTAGTTCCAATCGTCATCAGAGAATTTGCTCTTAGAGGGATTCTCCTCATGGGCTTGATTTTGGTTTTCTTTTTGGTTTTCTTTCTTGCTTATTTCATTATAAGAGTCGCGAAAGGGGTTTTCTCCACTGCTTGAATCATCTTCACTACTTTGGGACTTTGTTGGATTGCTCTCTTCTTTGAGTTCATCCCATAGGAATTCGTCGTCATCGAAGGAGACTTCTTCATCTTCGTCTTCATATTTATTTTCATATTCATTTTCATTTTGATCTACGTTATCATCACGATCCGCTTCACTTTGCGCACTCTCTTTCAAACTAAGAATTTTATCTATAACCGGAAAGAATTCATCGTCGCGAAATGGTTTGGCCACAAAAGCATTGAGTTCAGATCGCTTTAAGACCTCTTGAACTAAGAGAACATCTTTATTAACAGGATCAGATAGCCAAACTATGGGAATCTTCAATTTCTCCGCATCAAGATAGTCGACAATGACATTGCCATTGCCTCCTTTCATCGTGACTTCTGTGATAACAAAGTCGATATCACTTTCAAAAGAAAGAATACTTAAAGCTTCATTTCCAGAACTGGCCTCTAAGATTTCGCAGTCCAATCCCGCTTCCAAAAGCATGGAAACATAATCTCTTACTTGGATATCGTCATCGGCATAGAGAACTTTCAATGAGGTCCTTTAATCTGAAGTTGAGATCATTAGAGCTGATAGTCTTCGTAGCTTAATTCGATATAGAAAGTACCTAATTCTGAGTCTAGTGGAGTAGCAATGGTTACAATTCCATCTTGAGCTTTAATTTCGTGATCCTTACCTTTTACAGATGTAGGAATCGACATCTCGATAAGATAACCTTGTTGGGAAAGAATTTTCTTTGCATTACCCATCGTAATATTACAAATCTCCATTCCAACATCTGCAATCTCGTCATTATATTCGGAAAACTCCTCCATAAGCATCGCTCCAGCACTTTTAAGATACACAGCTTCTGGCCAACTTAGAGTTAAGCTTCCTCGAAATCCTTTCTTCTCATTAGCTCCTTCATAGGTTCCATTAATTCCCATAATTGATGAGAACTCTCCATGGCTGATACTTCCCTGTTTGATTTTAGGTGCACCAGGCTTCAGTTCTGTGCTCATCATTGTTGAATAGACGTCTTTAATGGCGTCTATAAAGGGTTTACAAAAGTCGAGATAACGTTTGTTAAATTCATTCATTATATAGGCTCCCTTCATCAGTAGAAAATTAGATGAACCTATTTTATAACAATTCGAATTTAAACCAAGCTTAAATTAAATTAATTATAATGGGCTTTTTTAATCAGCTTTACTCTTAGAAAATAAAACCTAAGCGACTATAAATTGTGTCATTTGAGCGATAAGGAGCCCAAAAACTATGATCCTCTGGAGCATCAACAATTTGTACCCCTGCAGTTAACGAAATATGCTTAGACCACTCATAGCGGGCTTCGCTCATAAACGTCATATCAGCAGTTTTGATATCGTAGCGGTAAAGAGTATTTAAATAAACTGAACTCAGAGGTGACCAAGACGCAGTCAAACCAACCGCCCTTCTCCACTTAGGCTTCTTTGCAAAAACATTGGTATTAACTCGGTCTCCATCAATTAAATAGAGTGCATTCAATCCTAGATTAAAAAGATCAGATTCATAATCAAGAGACCAAGTTGTATAAGTCAGGCGTTCATATTCCGGTTGAATTTTCAAGGCCTGAAATTCAAAGGATTCATCATTTCCTATTTCGGGAACGACACCTTCTACGCCAAGTGAACTTATCCAAGCATCGGGATCATTGCGAGAGTTGAATTGATAATCGAAACTTCCCCCCCAGAAATAGTGATTATTAACAAAGGGTTTGGCCTTAACTAAGGCACGCTCTTCATCAAATTGCTCATAGAATCCTGTAGCATTGATACGAATACCTGTCTCCGGCTTATATCCACCGTAAATTCCTATGCGAGCTTGGTCAAAATGATAGGCCAAAGAAAAACTGGCTGAAGTTTTCAAAAGAAGCTCTTTCATATCCGGATAAACTAAAGTGTAGTGAATAGGAACTTCATTACCTCTAAAGCGAACAAATTCAGGAGGGGGGTAAGACCATTCATTCTTTCCGACCACTTCACCATCTTCAGCACTGAATGTTGGATTCACCTGAGGAATATGTAGGGGTGAGAATTGGGCCATAAACTCCCAGCGACTTGAAGACTTCCATCTGTAATGGATTCCCATCAAACCTTCTCTTTGAGTTTCAATGAGATTGAAGGCCTTGATAGGATTAACTTCCCCTAAGGCCCAAAACTTATCATTTCTTTGCCAGTTGATAATTTTACGACCGATACTCCACTCATGAGCCCCCATTCTCTTTTCGATATAGGCTTCAGGTACAGAGAAAATTTGGGATTGAGCTCCAGGATAATGTCTAAAATGAGCAGAATAGACTCCATCCCAATCTTGATTCTTATCGACTTCTTCATAGAGATCAAATTCAACAAATTGATTACCAATATTCTCAACCAGTGGAGTGTTAATTCTTCCCATATAGGAATAGGTCAACTGACCCTTTGCATAAATAGAGGCACTCATCAGAGAAAGAGTGAAGGTCATAACTCTCAAAAGAGTTGGACAAAATGGGGCAGATAAATTTTTTCTCATATAAAAATCATAGCTATATTCAGGACAAACCGAAAGTTAAAATAAAAATAAAAAAAACAAACGACCGATTGTTCTAAAAACGAATCAAACCCTGATATTTCCCTCAAATTGGAGGTTTTTTCCATAAAAGCCTGCTTAGCCAATCCATAAATTTATAGGTACAATAAAGATATACAGAAATTGCATGCAAAGGTATTTGCCCGAATGGAAGCGGCTCGTCACAAAATTGATTCAAGAATCACTTTAGGAAGAAGTATGAATCTTTCCCGTAAAATCATTGGTTTTCTGATTTTTTCTCTACTGTGCTTATCCAGTTGTGGGCTCAATGATGAGAAACCCGCAGATGCAGATGTTTATGACTTAAGTAATTTAGAGGGAAGCTGCGAGCTTAATACTGACGCTCTCACAGATATACTCGAAAAGGATATAAAAAAAGATATCGATTGTTTGGAGTCTAATCTCAATCAATTTGTTGATTTCGTAAGAAGAGCTGATTCCAACTTTATTACTCGTACCGAGTTAAGTAAATTCATTATCAAATTCTTTCCTGAGTCTCGTGACATTGCGGGAGATCTTTTAAAATTAGTATTTGATATCAACACCCTAGTTCTGAGAGACCCTGTTGATCAAATTAAAGTGACTAAACTCCCCGCTTTTTTCACCATCGTTCATGCTATCAATCAAGATGGTCGACATCTCTATCAAACGATAAAAGATCTCAATGGGGATAACTATGCATTAAAGAGACAGAAAATCTTCTATCATATTGAACTTCTCACCGGTTCCATTATTAATACAACTCTCACCCATGTGGATGAAGAAGACTTTAATTATGAATTGAATATCGAATCTTTTCTCGAACAGGTTAAGGCCATTGTTAAAATCTCTGACGATGACCTCAATCTTGATAAGATTCGTCCTTGGCTTTTTATAAAGAAACTCTTTCTAAGCGGTAAATCGAATGTTGTAACATCAGAGGAGTTCATCGAATTTCTTGATCGTTCATCTAATATTTTTATCACGGCCCTAGATGCAATCTATGCTTTCAATCAAGAATATGATGAGCTTAATGATCAGTACTATTCTTATTTCTCTATTATTGAGGATGTAAGAAAGAATATTAAAGAATTTAGTTCTACCGAACTCATCCTGGCCGGGGACGATCTCTTTAAGATTATTGAAATGTTTCTAGATGAAGAAGACTCCATTAAAGATCTCGAACAGCCCATAGCCCGTTTTAAAGAAAAGTTCATTGGCGGAAATATTAATGAGATCCTCTATCGTGATGTTGATAAACTCATTTCATGGCTTGAAGAGTTTACGGGAATGCTCTATTTCAACGCTATTACCTATGATAAATTTGAAGATAAAATGAAATCTCCAGGTGCGATTTCCGGTATCCAGCGGCCAAAGAATACCTTCTACCATAATCTTAACGGAAAATATCTCGATACTTATTGGTCTCAATTTGAATATATCAGCAAGAATTATCGCTTCTTTCAAGATGATAATAATAAGTCTCACCTCTATAACTACTACAAGAGATTTAAATCCGGTTTTCAGACCTCAAGTATGATTCGCTGGGTGATTGATAAGGCCATCAATGTATATGGACACTTTCCTGCTGGAGAATCTCAGAAACATATTGATGTAGATGATTTAAGAACAGCTCTATTTGATCTAAAAGGGATTGTCGAATTTCTAGGTTTCTTCCCCGATGATCCTGAGCGATTTGTAAAAGAGGCCATTGCTTCTTCTGATCTCTTTATGTACCACTCTGATGGAAGTCAAAAAAGCTCAAGAGAAGAAGTGACTGAGTATGTAAATAATGTCATTCATGCTTTTGGCATCAATTCAGAAATTCACAAAAGACTTACGACTTATTGTCCTATAGTCGATCCCGATAAAGAGGCCGTTGAAGTCACCTGCTTTAGAGAACACTTTCAACATATTTTCTTCAACGAACTCAAATATCAAGTTTATTACAATAAGCTCTATGACTTTCTCCAAAAGTACGGAGTGGGTACGATGAGACAATATCTCATCAATATTGAACTCTATGCTAGAATCAATCCTGACCCCAATATTCCCCTTTCTAAGGAAGACCTTAGTCGTATACTGGTCATCCTTACCAATCTAGAAACAGCATTTATACGCTTTGATATCAATAAAGATAGTATTCTCCAAAAATCTGAACTCGATATTGCTTTTCTTGTTTTCAAAAATCTTGTAAAAGACGTGGCCGATTTAGGCTCCGAAGATAGAAAAATCTTTAAGTCTATTTTCCTCTACCTAGTAAAACATATGGAAGTACCAAGTACAACAAAACTTCTTTGGTTCCATATGTTTGGCAAGAAGAAGAATATTACTTCAACGAGACTGAATATCTCAGCGATCCTCAGTAATTTTGCTCTTTAGATAAGACAAAACAAAAAAAAAACAAGTGAAGAGAATCAACCGGTAATCAAGATCACATTCTCGGCAACTGGATGATAAAGGTGTTACTTCCCTTTTCAACTTTATACTCTATGCTCCCACTCATTTCTCTAAGAATTTTCTTGGCCAAACTCAGACCGATTCCAAGTGAAAATTTCTCAGACCTTGTGGTGAAGAAAGGCTGCCAGATTAAGGCTCTGGCCTCTTTGGCAATAGCTTCTCCAGTGTCACTAATCTCGATATTAATTTTTTCATCTCTAAGTTCAATTTTAATTTCGATTTTTGCACTAAACTCATTCTTAAGTGATGTTAATCCATTGAGTAGCACCTCTTGAATCACTTGCTCAAAGAGATCCTTGTGGCCATAGAAAAAGAGGCGCTCTTTGGGACGTGAAATCTTAATGTGAATGGAACTAAAATCAAATCTCTCCATTAAGAGTTCTCTACTCTCATCAATACATTCAACCACATCAGTAGCTTCAAATTCTTTATAATCATCACGATGAATTAAGCGCATTTTATCTAAGAGAAGCTTGGTCTCCCCACTTTTTTGATTGAATTGCTCATAATGTATTTCTATATCTTTATTCTCTACTCTATTTTCATCGATCCATCCCAGCTTTCTATATTCTTTCAATTGATTATAAATCACTTGAAATGAAGACTGAGATAAGGAAACATACTTATGAATTTCATCAGACAATAGAGCACAGAGTTTTTTCATGCGGATATCATGAAAAAGCAATATTTTTTGATAATGATAGGATGAGAGTTTCTTAATATGCTTTCGAAGGAGTCCAAGCCAAAATATAATAAGAAGAAGTAAGAATGAGATGAAGCCACCGTAGTAGAAGAGAAGTCTCTTTTTTTCAAGCTGATAGATCTCGTCTCTTCTTAAACGCTCAACCCCCATGAGTTCTTTAATAAAAGTAATATAGAGCTTCTTTTGGGAGTGATAGAATTGGCCTTCTAAAAGTTGGATAGCTTCGCTATTCTCACCTTTGGCCATATGACCAATGGATCGTTCTTCCATTTCTACCAAGAGAGCATTGGCCTTTTCGACTTTGGCCAAGAGTTCCAGCCCCTGTTTATCTAAGCTCATCTTTCTTTTTAAATCGGCAAAGAGATTATCGAGAGTAAGAACTTGTTTATGATAGAGTTCTATCCATTCACTCTTTCTTGTTAGAGCACTCATGTGGGCACTATGGGTAAGTTTTTCATCGAGGTAGATGATCTGATGACTTAAATTTAATTTTCTAATATTTTCTTCATTCACGTCCTCAATCGTTGTGATACTGAGGGCCACTTGTCTACCAACGACAATCAAAATAAATAAAGTGAGGATTAGTCCTAGACTTAAGTAGAGATTGAGTCTTGAATTGGAAATTTTTATCCCCATGTGCTTCCTCTTGAGATACGGTTTGTTTGCTTATTAGGGTTAATTAGAGTCCCATCTTTCCTTTTAAATCTCGATTAAACTCGATTAAAATACAGCCAGATCGAAGCACCATTTAAAGATTGATTCGCTTCATCCTTTCGATGCTTCAATTGAATATCTCCCTCATATACCTTCATGTAACCACGAACGAGTGAGAGTCCAAATCCTGTTCCCTTTTCACCTATTGTTCCGATGGTACTTTCGATAATTTCACCACTTTCAAAGAGATTCATTTGGGCTTCAGAAAAGCCTTTACCTTCATCTTCAATAATTACGATCGCCTGATCATAGGTCGTTTCTACTTTAACTTTGATTTCCGAACCCACTGGGGAGAATTTAATGGCATTTGAAAGTATATTATTAAAGACCTCATTGACGAGAGAGACTCTTTCCGCATTTATAAAGACATCCATACTTCCTTCAAGGGAAAGTCTAATATTCTTTTGATCAAGTTTCTCTTCAAACATCAACTCAACCTCTATAAAGACTTCTCGAATAAGGACTGGTCCTAGAACAACTGTTCTCGTCAATTTATCAATTTGCATCTCTTGTTCACGGTGAAAAGAAATGATCTCTCCTAACTTAGTGAGACCAAAACTAATTTTCTCCCAGGCTTTATCTGACTTACTTTCAAAGTCTTGAGGACGATCAAATTTAAGTTTTGTATAGTATTGAATGAGACTTATAGGATTACTAAGGTCGTGAAGAAGAACTCGAACCATCTTTTGATATTCTTTCTTTCCTCGTGCTAAAACTAACGCTTCTTTCTTCTCATGATCAAGAATCGAAATTTTATAGGCCATACCAAGGGATACAATGATCATCTCAAGCAAATTCCCCCATAGTACACCATGACCCGTTAAGAAGTTGCGAGGTAAGATACCTACATAGTGACCAATATAAGTAAAGGCTCCTATGAACATAAAGAGCCACGAGAAGAGATAGAATTTGGCCATCGTATTGCCTCTTCTCAGACTAACAACGGCACCAACCATCATCATAATAATGGCCACCACAATGAGAATATCGATGGCCACACCTAAATAAGCTCCTCCAAAGAATGGGTTAAGCGGGCTTAAATAGATAAGAAGTAAAACTGCAGTAGCCCCCATAATTGTATATTGAATTTGAGTGATCGGTCTTGAATACTCTTTGATGCTATAGAACTTGGAAGCAAAGAAAGTTGAAGTGATAACGGATAGACTTGAGAATACGAAGAGGGACTCACTTGGAACAATATGAAAGGAGGCAAAGAGAAAATCTGCAACTCCTGTTAAGCAAAGACCTGTAAAGAAAACACTCAAGGCACTTAGACTATAGTAGAGATAAATTGCATCTTTAAGAGAGAAGAAAAGCAGAAGATTGAAGAGGATAAGACTTAAGAGGGCGCCAATATAGAGCATATACCCATACATTCGAGATTCCTCTTCATTGAAATACTGCTCCTTTGTAATAATTCGCGCTTTAGCATCAAAGCGGTGATGGGAGTGACGAGAAATAAAATAATATACATCTGACTGAGAACTGGCCTTTAAAGGAATCCCTAATTGAAGTCCCTTTACGAGTCTCTTTCTATAGGCAACGGCAGAGCCCGTTTTCCCCACATAACTCCACTCTCCCCTATTTCTTTCCATTCGATAAATATGAATCATGCCCGGAATATAGTGATTGAAAACTAAGAATTTAGATTCTTGGCTTAGAGAGTGAAACTCTTGAGCAGCAAGATGAATAAATATACCGTGAAATTCATTGGAATAGCCAAATTTAACTTCTTTCTGGGTGAGCTTTAAACTGAGAAGACCTTCTTTAATGGCCTCTTCTAAGACAATCGGATCCTCAAATTCAGGTCCCACTCCATAGGCAACGTAGGGAAATTGAATCACTTCACTTTCAAGGGAACTTGGCTTGAATTGAAGCTGAGGAATTTCACTTAAGGAAGAAATGATTTTTTGGGACTGAGCTTTAAGCCCCTGAGACCAGAAAGTAAGTAAGATACAAAGGATCCAGGCGAATTTCACGATCTCATACTCCAGACTCAAGACACTCGATTAATAAGAAGACAATCTAATAATCTCGATACTTCAAATCCACTGGACGTTTACTAACAGGCTTCCCCAAATCGTGATCTAAATGCCATCGGTCGACCTTAGGTTCATCTTTATCAATACGATAGAACTCAAGATCTTTATCTAACTTATCCAACCGGTAAGAAAGCTCCCTTTGAAGATTAATAGAATCTTCTTTTTTAACGTTGAGCATATCTAAGGCCTTCTGTTTGGCCTGTCTTAGCGCAGTGATTTTTTCATCGAACTCACTCGCCATTTTAATCCTTTCTTGGTCAAAAGACCAAACAAAATGATTGATATCATTGAGCTGCTTTAAATAGTCCCTTCTTCTTTTGAGTAGAATAATCCGATAATTACTGGCATCTAATACTCTGGCCGCCAATTGGTCTGATTCAAAAACCAACATGGCCCCTCTTCTTAAGTAACTCGTCTCACCCCAACATTTGGTGATATCTTTTACGTAAAGTACGAAGTAATTCTTTTCCACCGAACGAACAAAGCCCGTACAGCGATTGGTACTATGTCCGGCCAATCGAAAACGTACTTTATCGCCACTGCGAAAGAATTTAATATTTCTCATTTCAGAAGAGACTTTAATAATACTCGCCGTCTTATCGCGATCGGTAACTCGACCAGTAAATTCTGAATAATCAAACTTAGGGTCATAATAGGAGTCTCGAATCTGATCTTCCAAAGTTGGGCCTTGAAAGAGCAATTCATTTTTCGACTTATCAAATGCCCGCTCTCTCTTATCAAGTTTAATACTCTCATGGGTTGCATTATTCGCACCAAAGACTTGGAGACTTCCTAGCGCCAACAAGAGAAGGAAAGAATGGAAATGAATAACTCTTTTCATATTCTCTATTATGCCCAAAGTTGACGCGCATTACGAGATGGAAAACTTGTCACCGGCTATCATTAAGGATACTTTATTAAGCAATTTATTGGATCATTTGAACGAACAAAGGATAGAAAATGGAATTTTTTCTCGATACTGGGATTGTTGATGAAATCAAAGAAGCTGTTGAATGGGGTTTAGTAGATGGTGTAACGACCAACCCTTCACTTATCGCTCAATCAGGTCGTACCCAAGAGGATGTAATTAAAGAAATTACAGAATTGGTTAATGGTCCTATTTCTGCGGAAGTGATTAGCACAGACAAAATGGGAATGCTTAAAGAGGCCGAAGCCTTGGCCAAAATCCATGATAATGTCGTGATCAAGCTTCCTCTAACTATTGATGGAATCAGTGCCTGTAAGGTTCTTTCTGATCAAAATATCAAAACAAATGTAACTCTTTGTTTCAGTGTCAATCAGGCCCTCCTCGCAGCTAAGAATGGAGCAACTTATATTTCTCCATTCATTGGTAGGCTTGATGATATTGGTCAAAGTGGAATGAATCTCATTGAAGAAATTCGTGTGGTCTATGATAACTATGGCTTCCCTACTCAGATTCTTGCTGCAAGTGTCCGCCATACAGATCACGTTAGAGAGGCCTCTCTAGTCGGTGCCGACGTGGCCACTATGCCTCTTAGCTGTATGAAGGCCCTCTTCAAGCACCCTCTAACCGATATTGGTTTAGAAAAATTCTTAGCGGATCACGCCAAGACTCAAAAATAAGGCATAAAACGAGTCTTTTTGTCTGGTAAGTCCTTAAAAACACTACCGACAAAAAGACTCAAGTATAATCAATCTTGATCCGATTAGTCAGATAAGAAGCAATTGAGCTTCGACGGGCTAATTTAAGGAATTAAGATTGTGAAATACATTGCTAAGTTCAACCAAAGAATCCAAAATTTTGGTCTGGTTATGGCCATAACTCTAACCAGTACCCTTCTGAACTCTTGCTTTACGCAAGAATCCAATCCTGCATCCTCTGGTGGTGGGGCTGTCTCAGAAGACGCTCCTGTGAAGTGGCTTTCAAGCTCTCTGGCCGGGGGAATGAATGTAAAGATTGCTCCTGAAATTATCAGTGACTTTGATCTCTCTGATGATGATAGCGATGGCCTCAATCCAGTTGAGCAAATGTATAAACAATGGAATAACTCAACTACTGCAGAAACCTTTTTCAAAATTCCTGCTGCCCAAGCTCCTGCCAATCTTAACCACGCAGACCTATCAAGCTATCGAGATTCAGAGCTAGGTATCTATAAATCTCACTCTTGGTTCAGTAATGTTCAATCCTCTGTTTTGGCCGTTACTCAATACTATGGTTATCGTCGAAATGCAGGGACGGCCAGTGAATATATTCAAATTACTCATGCTGATATTATTATGAATTATCGGGATTATAATTTCTCCACGAATTCAGCAAGCACGACGAATTACGATTTTCATTCTGTTATTTTACATGAACTTGGTCACTTCCTGGGACTTGGTCACACAAGCAGTTACTCCATTGATTCTGTTATGCAGCCTTCTCTTGGAATAACCAGTAGTAAAAGAGAGGTCACGAGTTATGATAAGGCCAGTATTGTAGAACTCTACGGAGGTTCTTCTGCTCTTATGGCCCAATCTAACTCACTGTCAGTTTCACGTTCTATGGCCAGTGTTGAAACAACGAAAGTTCTCCCAAAGGCCGTACGCCAAATTTCTGATGATGGAGAAATTCACGGTCTTATCGAGTTAAGCGCCGATGGAATTTGTCGTCATAAAGTGAATGGAAAAGTGATTTCAGTTCACAAAGCAGAATTACATTAAGGGTTTGAATAACCTTGCTGGTAAGGTAAAGGCCTTCATGATGGTAATCTGCTTATCGCTAGCATTACCATAGGCATCAGCAGGATTTCCCTCACTATCTACGGCCTTTTCTTTGCCAATGATTTGATAGGACTTACCGATTCGATGCTTGATGTCTTCCTTTAAATTCTCTGCTAAAACAGAAGATCCCTCACAGAAGATTCCCATCTCTGCATTATAGAAGTCTGAACGATTATCTATATTATATGTACCTACAAAGAAGCTATCATCATTAAAGACTTGCGACTTATCATGCATTCCCCAACGAGTCTCTTCAATGTCCTCACTATAAACAGGATAGAAAGAATCATATTTAGAATCGTGAACATAAGTCTTCAATCCAAAATCTACCCAGTCGTATATTTTGTCATAGAAGTTGGCCGCAACATAGAATGCATCCGTACTCCCAAGGCTATTGGTATAGATAGAAGTCTCTACCCCTTTTTTACCAATCACATGACTTAGACTTTTTTGCCACTGTTCATTGAGCATGAAATACGGACTGGCCATGATAAATTCTTCATCTGAACGTGTTTTATTTTCTATAAAATCAAAGAGTACCTTTCTAAAAATTCTAAAATCTGATTTATATTCATCCCTAACCCCTTCTCCTATATGGGCACCAGGTCGGTCTGTAACATAGGTAAGCTTGGGACAAGCCGCAATGGGATATGATTTGAGAATGGGTCGGGCCACTTTTTCAACTTGAGAAGCTACTTCCTCCATTTCAGCGTGAGACTCTATCCATTCAGCTGCTTCGGCCCTTTGTTTATCTAGAGCATTTTGTCTATGGTTTCTATAACGATCACGATTTCTTCGATCACGAAATAATCGGTTACTACCTGGTTGAGTGTTGAGAACTTTTGATTTCTTAACAATGGGATCATTCCAAAAGGCATCAAAAGAATCTTCCATGGCCTTAGCAATCTTACCTTTTACATAAATATCGCGATCCACGAAATTATAAACTTCATCGAGATCAAAATAATCATCCCCGATATTTCGACCACCGGTTATTCCTTCGTGACCATCTACAACGAGTATTTTCCTATGGGTTCGATATTGAGCACTCGCTGGATCGAGGGCCCTATGATAGTGGCGTAAATCAATTCCATACTTGGCCACGGCCTCTGCATAGAATTCATCCATTTCAATAATAGTAATCGACTTATCTAAAATAATCCTGACATCGACTCCTTCCTTGGCCTTTTTTATAAGCTCATGGAACATTAATAAACCGGCCGTGTCTTTCTCCCAAATAAAGTACTCGATACTAATTCGCTTCTTTGCTGAACGTATGAGATCAATCCTCTTTTGAAGAGAAGCAATCCCACTGTGAAGGAGCTGAATCTGATTTTCGTCCCTACTTTCTTCGCTATGACTTTGCAAAGACTGGGGAGCTAATTCGCTTACACTATAGAAAGGATAACGATCAGGTGGATTACCTATATCCGCGAAAGGTCCATTCAGACCAAAGGAGAAGGCACTTAAAATAATAAGTGGCCTTAATAAAGATAATGGAGATTTAGAGTTTTTATTTCTCACGATCGTCCTCAATTAACAATTTTAGATTCTCTGATAAAGATGCAAGCATTAGGCCAGTTGAGAAATACCGTTTATTGAGGACTTAGCAAAAGAGAGGCCGTCTAAATTTTCGACGGCCGTTATTATTTATGCCACTTCACCGAATAAAGGTCGTGACGTCTATCCTTTAGGTTTTGAACCGCTCCATTATTTCGAGCTTGAATGAGAGAGTCTAAGCGAAGATCAGCAATGGCCACGGTTTCAACATTAGGAGAGGTATCAGCAGCAATTCCATCTCTACTAAAGGAGAAGTCACAAGGAGTGAGGATACAGCTCTGAGCATATTGAATATCCATATTATGGACACGAGGCAAGTTACCAACAGAACCACTCATGGCCACATAAATCTGGTTTTCCACCGCTCTGGCCTGACAGCAATAACGAACTCGGCAATAGCCCTGTCTTTCACTTGTAAAGAAAGGAACAAAGAGGATTTGAGCACCTTGATTCACAAGATGCCTCGTAAGCTCAGGAAACTCACTGTCGTAACAAACCAGAACTCCAATAGGACCACAGTCAGTTTCAATGACATTAACTTCATCTCCACCTTCAATATTCCACCAATAGGCTTCATCAGGTGTAGGATGAATCTTTTCTTGCTCGTAAACCGTTCCATCTCTTAAATAGATCCCGGCCACATTGTGAACACGATTTCCAAACTTTACGGGATGAGTTCCACCGATGATATTGACGTTATACTTAACAGCAAACTCTTTAAACATACTTTTTATCTGGTCGTAATATTCGGTCATAGTCTCAATGGCCTCATGAGGAGCAAGCTCTTCATTATGTATGGAGAGCATTTGCATTCCTATATATTCAGGAAAGAGAACAAAGTCACAATTCCAATCACTCGTCGTATCGACAAAATATTCAACCATCTGTCTGAATTCCTCAAAGCTCTTAATTCCCCGTTGCTGGTATTGAACGGTAGCAATTCTCACGACATTCTTAAGAGGAGGTTTTCCTTTGATCAGTTCTTCTTGTCGAAACTCAGGGTTTTCCCAAACCAAGAGAACCCCAAATCCACCCGAGGCCTTATCTTCGGGTAAGTAGCGCTCCATAACTCTCTTTACTTCGAAACCATTTCTTAGTTGAAAGTTTAAAGTCGCATCTCTGAATTCTCTATTGAGGACCTTTTGAACATAGACCATAGGATCTTTAATTTGCTTCTTCTTAGCAAAGCCGGGAATTCTGCCACAAAAGGCTATTCCTTTAAGACGAAGATATTTGGCAAGGTCTTTACGAGCATTGTAAATCCTCTGACCTAAACGAGTGCCTCTCACATCGGGATCAACACAGACTTCATAACCGTAGAGGAACTCCCCATCATCTTGATGAGTGGTCCCATAGCCTCCCCCTGTAATGATATTCCAATTGTGAGGCTTCATGATCCTCTCTTCTTTAAGTCTAATACTCGCCGAATAGGCCAGAAGCTCTTGAGTATCTTGATCTTCAATAACGAAGCATCCCTCAGGAAAATTTGTAATTTGTCCTTGAAGAACATCCGCTGAATAAGGAGGCATATTCTTATAAACTTTAGATGTAAGAGCGATCAGTTTAGGAATATCCGCAATTACAGCGTTTCTTACCTCAATTTTCATATCAGATTTCATATCAAGATCCTTAAAATAAACTATAATTACTTAGTGAAAAATAACGATAGATAAAAATAAAAACGTAACCTTTATTTATATCGGCCGTATAAATGAATACAACCCAAAACTGGAGATAAAAATGAAAAAATTGATTTGTATAGGACTTCTTCTTTGTGCCCCACTAAGCTTTGCTGATGATAATAAAGGGGCTCAAAAGAGAAAAGAGCGCTTTGAAAAGGCCAAACAAATGGCGACCTCTAATATTGATAAGAGAATATCGGCCCTTCAAGAGACAAAGAGTTGTATCTCCAGTGCCTCTGATAAAGAAAGCCTCAAGAAGTGTAGAGAAAGCGCTCGTTCAAAGGCCAAGGCCATGCGTGAAGAGAATAAGGCCAAAAGAGAAGAAATGAAGGCCAAGTGGAAAGAGATGAAGAAAAAGCGTAAAGAAGCTAGAAAAAATAAAGAGTCTTAATAAACAAAAATAAAATAAATTAAATTATAAAGAGAGGTTCAAAGTCCTCTCTTTTTCTCTCTTATTAATTTGTACAGTCAGGGATCATTCTTAGTGATTGTGATCGATATGCTCATCCACCCCTTCATTGTCATCATGTATTTTTAACTCAATTCGGGTTATGACAACCCCATCATCTTCAGGAGTATAGGCATTATAAGGGTCATCTTTTAGATTTTCATATTTAGCTTTTTCAATAGAGAGTTGGTGAGTCCCCTCCTCTCCGATATCATAAGTGATAAAGTTCCCGTCGCGATAGACTTTCTTATTTTGAACATTATAGGTCGCTTCAGCTGCTTGAATAGAACGAGGTAAACTATCAGGACCTGGACGATACTGATAAGACAAATGCTGCAAGAAAGTTGAATCGGGATTATCTCCCATATACTGAGCATGATAGTACCGTGTTCCTGGTAACCCCTTACCCGAGCGGATCATAATCATGGTTCCTGTATATTCGTTAGAACTTACAGACTGCTCGGGAGCAAGCTCATTTTCCTCTAGGAAAGAGATGAACTCTCTTGGATCTTCCTTATTTTCAAAAACTTTGGCCACGGTTTGATTCAAACGAAGAAGGGCCTCTTCATCTTTATTTTGAGGAATAAACTCCTTCTTTTCAATCGTTCCTTTTTCTGGAGCTGAAATTTTATTTTGAGATTCGTTAGATGACTTTGAAGATGCCATTTTTTCTTTCTTGGCATCGACATCTTTATGATCTTCATCTTTATCGTGGTGATGGTTGTCTTGGTGACCATGGCGATCTTGGTTCTGGTTTGCTTGATCTAAATTTGAATCTGACCCCAGAAACCAAAAAATCGTGCCTCCCAAAATGATAGAGATAAGCACGATTTTTAAGATTGAATTATTTTTCATTTTTAGAATACCTCATTCTTCCATTTCGTAAGGTAACGAGTAGGATCGAGTAGGTCACTTCTTCTTTTATAACGTCCGCGACTTGTACTTAAACTTCCTCGTTTACTTCCTGAGTATAACTCAAAATGGAGCATGGGGCGACAGCAATTAGAATTAACTTTTCCCATATAGCCAATTCTTTGACCCATTCTAACGTTGGCATTCTTTCTCACTCCAGAGGCTTTTCGTCCTGTAATTTCACCATAGCGAGCAACAAATCCTCCACTATGTCTAATCTCTAGGGCATATGTCCCTTGATAGAAGTAATAGAGGTCAGAGATCACCTTACCTGGAGCAACAGACTTAATGGGTTCATTCTTGTAGCGATAGAGGTCACAAGCTGCGTGCAGACGTCCTCCACTTCTTCCTGCTCTAAAGCGTCTCATTCCCGATGTAAAACTATGAGTTGGCCTTTTTACAGTTGGGAAGTCACAACAGTTCGGATCATCAAGTCCGGTAATTTCTAAATTCATTCGATCAGCAGATTCCATTTTTCTAATATAGCGACAATCTCCTGCCGCACTGATGAAAGGGGCGGCCACGTAGCCAATCTTTTCATCATCTTCTTCACGAGAAGAGAACTCTACTTTCTTAAAAGTATAAAGGGTTCCATTGATTACTTTTTCAACGCTGTCACCATCAAAGCTTTGGAAGACCTTAACTTCTTCTCCTAACTTCGCTCTAAAAAGTACTTTATCCAATTCTTTATTACGTACATTAAGAGTATTTGTTCCGATACAAACAATTTTTTGCATCGAGCTTACAACCTTTAAATCAGCTGGTCTTGGAGTGGGACGTATAGTGGCGATGGAGCTATTTTTTTCTTCACTATCCGCTTCGTCTTGCTCGATTTCAGCTACGGGCTCTTCACTTTTTTCAGCTTCGGCAATGATATCCTCTTCTACCGTCTTTTCTTCTTCACTTACTTTTTCAACTTCAAGTTGGGAAAGCATGACATTACTTTGTATTTCACCTTCGACCAGAGCTTCTTCATTTCCTACATCCGCTAGAAATTTCATAGCATCCGTCTTTTTTAAAGCTCCAAAAGATTTAAATAAACTGGTTTCCTGAGTCGAAACACCGAGTAAGAAAAGAGGAGTATCACCCTTTTCTTTCTGATAACCTCTAAAGATAAGGTAGTCTCGCTCGGCCTCTTCCCCACACTGAATACTGTAGTAAGAACTATCGGCGGCCACTCTTAAATAAAGTTTCTCTTCCAGATTAATATCTTCAACAGCGCCTTTAAAATTTGATTTATCGAATAAGAGTTTGAGATCATTCTTAGAAAAATCTAATTCAAAGACAAAGTCTTCAATCGGAAGAATTGATTCATGAAAGAGGTATCCCTTATCCCCTCTTTCAGAAAACCAACGATTGGCCTTGGCCGTTGTCTCAGTGTTGATCCCGACAACTTCAATCTTCTCATAGTTTCTCTTTGATTTACCTGAAATGATTTTCACCATAGAGGAGTTAATTAAGTGGGATTGAAGAACCCCATTATAATTTCTTAAATTCTCTGTTTCCTTATTCCCTCGCCCAACATAGCGACTTAACCTAAAATCGTTCTTTCTGATTCTTTTAATCGAACACTGATCTTTTGAAATCACGCCTTCTTGATTATCCCAGAGAAAATGGGGAGCCGCTACGACACTGCTCAGAGAAGATAGAGTCAAAAAAGTAGACATAAGAGTAAGGGTCTTAAAATTCAAGTTCTTCATAAACAACCTATGGTTTTTAAGTTAATTCCCCATAGGTTAACAAAGAATAGGGCTCACCATGCCCAAGTTGTAAAATCACCAAAGGCCGTCAAAAAGATAAACGAATTACCTAAATCACTGAAATTAAAGCTCTTTGAGACCCCTCATCTAAGATTTCAAAAGCATGACTAACTCTTTATTCCTCTTTCTCATAGCATAGTCTAGAGGAGAGAGCCCTTTGTAATCCTTCTTTTGAATATTAATTCCTAAATCTTTAAAGTATTTTGCAATATCCAGATGACCTCCTAATACCGCAAAAGTGAGGTAGGACTTACCTTCCAGATAATAGTTAATACGCGCTCCAAGTTCAACACACGCCTTCACCATAGGTAATTCCCCTGTTTTGATGGCGTCATATAAAGGGGTGTGACCTTGATCATCTCTCTCGTTTATCCGAAGTCCATGAAATTGGACCAGGTAATTGAGAAGTTCTACATTTCCAGAAAAAGCCGCGTAATGGAGACAGGTCTTTCCCTTCTTGGATTTAAGTTGAATATTTGCGCCCTTTCCAATCAACTCTTTAACCGTCTCTAATTCCCCTAAATAAGAGTAAATCATCAAAGGGGTTTGCCCATTCTTATTGCGACTATTAATCGATTCTTTGGTTAGGCTAAGCTTTCCGTCACTGAAGTTCTCAGAAGCATTGGATAGGGACTTCACAGTGAGAAAGTCTTTATTTTTTTGAGACTGTCCCTCACCTTTTATGATTATCCTATCTGAATCTTGACTTTGAGCGGGATCACCTGAAATACGATTGATATCATCTTTTGAGTTTAGCTCATATCTTTGGCCAGATATACGATTGATCTCCTCTCGAATATTTCCAAGCCCCATTCCATCGACTCTTATATTTTCATTTTCATTTTCGCTTTCTTCTTTGAGCTGATCCATATGAAAACGAAAACCGGTTAGGGTTTTTTCTGAATGGTTTTCTTCATTAGAGTTTTTAGATTTTTGAAAGTTTTGAGATTTTTGTTCAAAATATTCATTCACACATGTCAGTAGTTCATTCTTAGCGATTGGTTTAGTAAGAACACCATGGATATTTAAGTCATCTCGCTCAAGATAGTCCATTTGCACTTCTTTACCAGTCAATATACAAGGAAGATCTGGATAGCTTTTACTAATCATTTGTAAAAACTCAGAGCAATCTTTATCAACACCCAATTTATTATCAATGATGAGGAGATCTACAGCGACTAAATCGAGTATTCTCTTTCCCAATTCAACGCGGCAACAGCTAAAGACTTGATAGTCTCCTTCTTCCAGTTCATTTTTCATAAGGCTGATCATATCTGGATCATCTTCAACAATGAGGATCGTTTTTTCAGAAAGTCCTAAAAGCTCTAAAGGAAAGGTTTTCAAATCGAGAGGCTTTCCCAAAGTGCTATAGACATTACTTCCTTTTAAACGGAGCTTCTTAGCATACTTATCATTCATGTGAGCGGACATAATAGATAAGGGAAGATCTCGATTAAGCCCCGCAAACTCTTCTTTAATAAACTTAATGAGTCGCTCAGAAGAAATGCCCTCTCCCATAACAATATCAATCATTCCTAGAGTAAATATATGATTACCTAAACTGTCGATGGCCTCATCAACGGTAGAACACATTACCAAGTCGACTGGATATTTGGAGAATCCGAGTTTAACAAACTGAAGGATGTCGGGATCATCGTCGAGAACGAGAACTTTATGCTTGAGAGTATCATCCATGAAAGGAAATCCTATCCATTATATCTACGCGTATAAACTAAGAAGTCACTTCTTAGAGTTCAATCAAAGTTGTGTATCTTCATTATCCACTAAATTCATAATTCGATAAAGGGCCTTACGCGTATTTTTAAAATGGCTAGAATTCATTTTTTCTGAAACAAGAGTATCGAGAAAACTCTTTCTTTCTTGATAAGAAAACTCACTTTCTAAGAGCCCTTTCATAAAGAGTCGCGATACAATGATAATAGAAGTCATTTGATCAAAAGATGCAGCCTGCATCCCGAAGGGAAATCCAGAACCATCAGGATTTTCTTCATGAAGCTCCACCCATTTAACCACTTCTGGTCCGATAGTATGGGAGAGATGCCTTTCTATAAAGCGGGCCATTTGTTTAGGATGTTCTCGATAGTTTTCGGTCCATTTACTAGGATCGTCTTGATGTACATAGTAACTCTCATAATCAGCAGCGCTTAATTGCAGATCACAAAGGAGATTCACTTGAATAAACTTATCGTAAATATGAGGCGGTAATCCGGCTTCCTGGGCCAAGGCCACACTCAGATAGGCACGAAAGAGATGGAAGATATATTGTTCTTGGCACTGATTGGAATACAGTTTAAAGGCCGTATTCAAGTGGGAAGAAGTACGGATAAACTTTAAATTCTGAGAAATTAAAGGCTCACAAATCTTAGCAATATCTTCTTTTAAGCCTAGAACTTTGATGGCCTTACGAAGAATAATAAAGACCTCTCTATCCGTTAACTTCTTGCTTGTGGCCAATTCATTAAAGAAGAAAATAGTGAGTCCACGCTTTACTCTCCACATGAAGCGGTCGTAATCAGCCTGAGCGAGGAGGATATTCTTTAGCCCCTTATCTTTATAGTTTTGCAATTTCTGGGCAATATTGCCTTCAATTTCAATTCTCACTTTCTTCTTTGGACCAAGAGGTACATAGAAGCCAGTTGCAATTTTAGGTGAATATTCGATGGCCGCATCAATGGGAAAGGAGAAATACTCCACTCCCTCAATTTGAATATTCTGAATCGATGTGCTTGGGTTCATAGGTCTCTTTTGTCACGTTTTCATCATTTTTTTAACTTTATAGAGTTTAACCCACTTTCATTTTACGCGCTGTCCGTTACTGAAATTTTGTTTATTTTCAAGCACTTAATAAGTACAAGCCTCTGAAAATACAAGAAATCTTAAACTTTCTTAGGGAAATTAAGAAATTGAAGAAAAGCAAAAATTTCCTCACTTTTGACCACTATTTTGGTCGCTCAACATAAAAAAAGGCCAAGAGATATCTTGGCCTTAGCAAAATTTATTGAATTTTTTTAAAAGTTAGAGGCAACGTCCACGATAGGTGTAAGACTTGCTACTTGATTGCTCTAGTCCTCTATAGTTCGCCACTTGAGCCCCACCATTTCTCTTATTCATCGTTAGATCGAGAACTTTCTTAGTGTAGTTGATTCTGTAACGTACATTTTGATTTCCATAACGGATAACGGAAACATTATTACAAACATTTCTACAACTCACTCTCGGAGGAACAGGACGGGTTGGTCTAGTTGGACGAGTAGGTCTTGGAGCTGGATCTCTTCGCGTAGGACGTGGAGCAGGAGTTTCTGTACAAACACGACGACACTGTCTTTCAACAGTAGTGTATGAACAACTCTCAACTCCAGAGCGAATACCAGAAGAAGTATATTCACTATTTAGATTTCCCTGAATATCGTAGTTTTGACCCGTTTCTTCGGCCATATAAAAGAAACTTCCATCCTGAGTCGGAAGTTCTATATGATCAGGAATATCTACCTTTACTTCAACTGTATCCTCCCCTCTAAAAGTGAATTTTAGTTTTCCACCAGAAGTTACTTCAAAAGAAGTATTATAACGACCAGGTCTCAACGTCTTAGTTTTTGTATTCCCAAAAACGGTTGAATGCTTAAACTTTAGTTTTTCATTAGCACGGAAGGATCCGTCATAGTCCATACAACCTGTAAAACAAACTAATGCACCTAAAAGGGGTAAAAAGCTTTTCATATTGTCTCCTCAAATGATGTCTCTAAATAAGTTCCGTATATTTATCACAAAATATTTGGAGCCCCTGTAAAAATGATAAATTTACAGGGTGGGAAATCTCTATTTAAGGAATTATTAGAAATCATGCACTTAAAGAGTAAAAAAGGCGTCAAAATGGCACCAAAATGAGTCCATAAGGAATTAAGAAATCTTCTATAAAGTCTGGAAACTGTGAAATGGGAGGATTATTTCTTTTCGAAGAGCTTTTTAAACGCTTTAAAGCTTACTGATTCAAAGCGAAGTAAACCATTGAGAAATGACTCTGCAAACTGAACCATCTTACCGAGACTTTGAACTTGTTTCTTGGAAATTCCTGCAGAATCAAATTCTTCATCCGTAAATGACTCCACTGCACGAAAGTGCTTATAGATATCCCCGACTAATTCCTTTTCCCTGTGGCGCAGGACTCCGGTAATGACATGAAGAATATTGGGATTTGAAGTATATCTTCTTTTCTTACGACAATCATCGATAGCAATGATCACGCCGTACTCGAGAAGTTCAGAAATAGTCTTACTCATCAACGCCTTCGAAACATCAAGACGCTCAATAAGTTGGCCAGCGTCAAGAGGACACTGGCTTAAATAAAGGTAACACCATACTTGGCCATGGACTTTTTTAAAGCCCCAATACCTTATGAACTCTCCGATTTTATCAGAGAGTTCATCGACTTCTTGCTTGAGTTGATCAATCAAGGCCATATTCTATATCCACTAATGATTTAGAGTTTATGAAGCAGAGAAATATTGGTCGATAGAGTCAAAGCTATTAAGCACTTGTACTTTATCGCTATTTTCAAATTCTACTCTTTGTAATTCATTTAACTTATGGATTAAAACAGCAAACTCGATGTCTTGCAACTTTTCATTAGGAAGATCTTTCATGAGATCAAAGAGTCTTGGCGTTGGACGAATACTTACATAACGATCCGTGATAACCACTTTCTTTGAAGGCATATGATCAATAAACTCACTGATCACATCTTTATCTACCATTGGACCAATATAGATGGCCTCTTTACCGTTGAAGTAACTTTTAATACAGCAAATGAGTGAATCAATCTCTCCTTTAACTGTACCTGAGCTACCAACAAGAATAGGTGCGTCTTCTGCAGAAGTCGCCTTACCTTCTTTTTCCGGATGATTCTTCTTATGCTCATCAACTACCTGAGATAGAACTCCTCTAAGGTTAGAAGCTAAGAGAGTATAAACTGTTCTTCCAAGAGCTCTTGAGTTGGGATTAACTTCATCTTGCTCAACAACGTGCTCATAGAAAGGAACAATAAGCTTATTTACATAGGACTTAAGGCGATAAGTACCTGACTCAATCTCATGAGACATAGATTCAAATTCATGAAAGATGACATCTTGAGCATTCAATTCAAAGGCCTTCTTTAAAATAAAGAGAGAACCATGAAGCTTATCATCTTCTTCTGGATAGAGTTCAGCTTCACTTAGGCTTCCCACTCTTTCTCTTAACTGCTCGTCACTTAATTTTGCGATCGAAGAAATTTGTTCTCCTGTCTTATTAAGTGTCGTGATCAGTTTTAGTTTTTCGATATCTTCATCAGAATAAAATCTTCTCCCGCTTGGACTACGAGAAGGATTCACTACGGAATACCTTTTCTCCCAAGCACGTAGAGTGTGGACGCCAATTCCTGTAATCATGCTGACATTCTTAATGGTATACATAGGATCTCCTTTAATATGAGAAATGGTAAATTAATTTTTTTTAAAACGTGAGCTGTAAATCTTAAATTCATTGTTCACAAGTTCATGAACATAGTAGTCTATTCTCAATTTAAGCACAAGAGGTCGCACAAGGCGCACAAGGGAGCAGTTCACATTTACAACCTCGCACCTCCATATAAAATCAACCACTTAAATAAATATTTATCATCTTGATAACAAAAAACAATCATACTTTGCTTACAAAGTAACAAAGTTCACGCATATATGAACTAAATGTGTAAAGAAATTCACAAAAAATTAACATAGACACAAGGAGTCATCCTTATATTTTTTGCCCTGCTCATCTCAAAATCGACTAAAATGAGAGTATATCGACCTAAAATTTTAAAATGATCGGCATTTCAACCACGGATGGAGAAATGAAAGAAGCCAAGAATGAAATCAATAAATCAATCTATAAAGAAAAGAAATCTTCTGATCTCCCATCTCAACTCCTCCCCTTTCTTGACCCTAAAATACTTCTCCTAACCCTAGGTTTAAACTTCTTCCTTTCGGCCCATGCAGAAACCCTCACTGAACTGCTTCCTCTTAAAAGCTCTTGCCAGCTACTTAAGAACTCTACTTATTACTCATGCTATCAAGCCCATCACCGCAATCCTTCATGGACTCTTCATGAACTCACTCGTGCCCAAACCTCAGGACAACAAAGTCGAAGCAATGACTATCGAAGAGATCAAAGAATTTCTGATGCCGTAGAAGCTTCAGATTATCGCTCAAGTGGATTTGATCGCGGCCATATGGTTCCCGCAGCCGACAGAAGAAAAGATAAGGCTTCCATGTCAGAAACCTTTCTTATGAGTAATATGACTCCTCAAAGACCCGAATTTAATCGCGGTATCTGGCGTGTCTTAGAGCAGAAAATTAGAAAAGATTTCCTCTCCCTCAGGCGAGAAGACGATGTCTTTGTTTTCACAGGAGCACACTTAGAAAAGAATCTCCCGCAACTGACGACCAAAATAAGCATCCCAGAGTTCTTCTATAAGATCATTTTTAACGCTAGTGATTTGAAGATAACAAGTTATCTTATTTCTAATCATCGCTATTCATCTTCTGAACTTGAGAGTTTTAGAGTTAGTGTTGATGAAATTGAAGAGCTAACGGGATTGGACTTCTTTTCTCATCTCCCCGATCGACTTGAATTAGAGCTCGAGTCTAAGATTTAAAATCAACGCTCAATCCTGCCCCAAAAGTAACCAATTCGAAAGGCAAACTCATAGGTTTCATAGCCTGCCTTATAATAGCGAGGTCCCATGAGTACAAAGAATCGCTTAGAGAGAAATCCATACCAGACAAAGTCTATCCTTCTAATCTCGCGAGTCTTTGTCGTATCAATCCAAGCTCCATTATCCATATGATAGACGGTTCCGCCAAAACCACCAGAAAGGGCAAAGGCACCGATAGGCGTATGGGTAGTAAACTTTAAATTGGCCAGCGTTATAAAACGCTTAACATTAACGGAAGGATAAGTTTCCATTCTACCGGTTTCACCTGAAAGATAAGTGGCCCCCGTTGTGTAGGTTTGATTATCGATATGCAAAGATGGAGTAATACGAACATTGAAGTTCCACTTGCCCCAAGCACGAGGATGCTGCACATTTCGAATTGAAAAAGAGGGACTTCTTACTCGATCATCTTCCTCATAATTAATCCCATGAATCTTTGCTTCAGATGCACGATACTTAATATTGGCGGTACCACTATTGAGTAGACGTGTGATGGCACATGAGTTGAAGCATGAAAGAGCAAGAAGAATAAAGATGAGTTGAAGTAACGCCTGCACAGGAAGTATTATATAAGATTTGTTCAAACAAATTCTAGAAGGCAAAGGAATTAATTTAGCTTAATTCGTATTCCGAGATGGCCTTTAAAAAAGTCTTCCCGTACTTTTTGGCCTTAATCTCTCCTATTCCATAGAGTTCAAGGAGGTCTTCTTTCGTCTGAGGCTTTGAGTCGGCCATCTCTTTCAGACTCTGATCGTGAAAAACTTTAAAAGCAGGTATTTTCTTTTTCTTACTAATTTGGCTTCTTAGTTCGCGCAGATGACCGTAGAGGCCGGGCTCTTGAGATTCTTTGTTGGTTGGGGTTAGTGGTGCTTTCTTTATTGTTTTCTTTGCCCCTTTCTTGGTCGTCTTCTTTGTTACTTTATTTGAAGCCTTCCTCGTAGCTTTCTTTCTTGTTCGCTTCGTTTTTTTGGCCGGTGAAGTCTTTGTTTTGATCATCTTTGGATGAAAAGGAAAATAGAAGCTCTCATCACCTTCTAAGAATTCGATGGCCTTATTCGTTAAAGTAATTCGATGACCATCGGCCCAATTAATTTTAAAAAATCCCATCAACATCATTTGGCGAAGGCCAAAGAGTACTGCCTTATCCGTATGATCCATTAAGAATCCAAACTCATCCCAACGAAACCACTGCTTCTCCCTAACTTCAACAGTTACAATCCCTCTTGCAAGATCCACCCATTTTTCCAAGGTCATAAAGCCTGGGCAGCGATGAAAGAGAATAAACATCTTTGTCATCCACTCATTGGCATGAAAGAAAGTTTCCTTATCTTTTAAGCAGTTGTCACAATTTCCACAATCTTGAGGATAAATTTCATCAAAGCTTTGCAAAATTCCTCGACGTCGACAAAATGCCGAGTTGGCCAGGGAGAGCATTTGCTCCAGTGATTCCCATTCAAACTGTAGTCGATCAGCAGAGCGCGTATTTTTGCGCGCCATTTGCTTCATAATAATAATATCGCGAGCACTATAGAGAAGATGAACATGAGAACTTGCCCCATCTCTTCCTGCACGACCCGTTTCCTGATAATAATTTTCTATATTCTTAGGCAAGTCCATATGCACGACATATCGAACATTAGATTTATCAATGCCCATCCCAAAAGCAATCGTCGCAACAATGATATTCACCTGACCCGATAGAAAAGAATCTTGATTCTCTTTTCTTTCAGCAAGGCTAAGCCCAGCATGATAGGCGCGAGCATCGAAACCTTTCGACTGAAGGAAAAGCGCCGTCTCCTCTACCTTTCTTCGACTCAAACAATAAATAATCCCACACTCTTCTTCTCTTCCTTTCAGAAATTGAATGAGTTGAGTACTTCCCTGACGCTCCCTTTTTTCCATAGAGTAAAAGAGATTTGGACGATCAAAGCTCCCCATAAATACTCGGCTCTTTTCAAGCTTCAGCTCCGAAACAATATCTGCACGAGTAATCTTATCAGCCGTTGCCGTAAGGGCCATCTTAGGCACACTCGCATAACGTTTAGCAATTAAACCAATTTTCCTATATTCAGGCCTAAAGTCATGCCCCCATTTAGAAACACAATGGGCCTCATCAATAGCAAAGAGCGAAAGCTCATCTCTAGCATAGAGTCCATCCAATAACTCCAAACAACTTTGAGTCGTCAGTCTCTCCGGTGCCATATAAAGAAACTTCACTTCACCGGCCTTCACCTCTTCTTCCACCAACCGCTTTTGACGAACCCCCAAAGTCGAATTATAGGAATAGGCTTTAATCCCCAATGACTGTAGGGTCGATACCTGATCTTCCATAAGTGAAATTAAAGGAGAAATAATAACGGCCATCCCCTCTCTGGCCAAAGCGGGGACTTGATAGCAAAGAGACTTACCTCCCCCAGTCGGCATGAGCACGAGGGCATCTTTTCCACTCGTTACGTGTTTAACGATTTCTTCTTGGGGTCCGCGGAAAGAATCAAATCCAAAAACCCCTCTGATGATCCTCTCTAACTGGTCTACCATAATGGGGATGAAATAAAGCTAACTTGTGGGAAATCAGATTGTTTTTTTAAATTCAATTGAACTCCCCAAGTTTCTAAGTTGTAAGTTTCTAAAAGCACGGTCATTTTGGGGAAATTCATCCCCATTAAAAGGGTGCAATTCTATTATGACTCTTAAAATTAGCTGCGTCTAAGTAAAACTGGACCCCAGTCCTATCTTTAATTTTGTTTTTTAAAATGAAATCGTATTAATATACTTATATGACAACGCACAATAATAAGAAAAAGGACCCTACTTCGATTGATGTAGACTCAATTGATTTAGAAAGAATGAAAACTCTAGTATCTGACGCTCCAGGTAAATCTGAATATGCGGTAGAAAGAGGCGGCACTTCTTTTGCCCCTACCCAAGAAGGGGCCATAAAATCTCGTGCTTTTAAAGTGATGGATGAACAGATTTCCATGCAAATGGATAATATCATGGAACAAATCCAAGTTTTAGCGAAGCAGGCAGAAGACCTCAAATCCAGAAGAATCCTAAGTGAGCAAATCTACAGCGCAAAAATTAAGTTTGAGCCCTTAGTTGGAGATATCTACTATCTTTACAATTCTCCTCAAGGAAGAATTCTCAGTATTCTTTCCCCATCGGAATTTGGCGAAAAGAAACTTGAAGATAATAAATATGAATTCTTGGCGAAGGCCAGGCTATTAGCCGACTGCACCTGGCAAATCCTAGAGGGTCAACTCTAAACTGGGATACCACTATGGGGATGAAAGAGTGTAAACCCTTCAATATAACACTACTCTTTCTCCATCATCCATAACTGCCCAAAGAATTTATTTTTATCTCGTTGAATTCTATATGCTTTATAAAGAAAGACCCCCATTTAAAGGGCCCAGTTTAGGAGCCTTGATTTAAAAGATGAAAGAGAAGAAATTTAAAGATGTCCATGAGCTCAATAATTGAAAGGGGCTGCTTATCTTCATCTACAATAATAATATTTCTATAATGAAAAGCGCTAATATTGCTCATAGCATTAGCAAGAGTGTGCTTACTCAGTAACATATGAGGCTCACTAGTCATAAATTCTGTAATACTTATGCTATGGGCTTTTTCAATTAAATCAGGTTTGACAAAGAATTTTTTAGATAGATCTCTCTCCGTTAAAACACCCAATAACTTTGTTTCAAATTCCGTAATCAAAAGAGCACTTTTACTTCTGTGTCCCAGCAACTCAACAGCATCTCCTACAGAGGCAGAGCTATCGAGAATTAAGGGTCGATGGTAAATCAGTCTCTTTAAGTGCACTTTAAAGAATAATTCCAAATGAGCAGAAATTTCATCAAAACTAAAGTTATTAGGTAAGATTGAATCATATTCATCGATGGTTACATGACTCCAGCCAACAATTTTCTGATCATCATTTATATAATCACTAAAGATTGGAATAATGAAATGAAAAAGACTCTTTAAATCTAGGGTGAACTCATATTCCCCATTTTCATTAACAATAGGCAAATGGCGAAATTTTCGTAACCCCATCAATTCCATTGACGACCTAAGTGTATCCTCCACACTCATCATATTTGGATCAGCTGTCATTAAATCTTGAGCAGTTATTTCTTTTAGACTTCGGCAATCTCCTGACCTATTAGAAGAAACCCCTCCGCCTAATGGAACCTTTTTAAGTAAATCTTGCTCCGTTATTATTCCAATCGGTTTATTATCATCCAAGACAACTAGAGAGTCACAACTCCTATTTTCAAACTTTTTGACAATATCTTGGTAAATATCCTCTGCCCTTATAGTGTATGATTGGAGTGGTAAATGAGCGTACTCCTCTAATTTTAAAGTTTTAATTGGCAGATCAATATTCTCATAGAATTTTTCAATTATTTGTATCATCAGTAAACTGGGCCCTATTGCTGGGGATGGGAAATTGATTACTCTTATGATTTTAAATACTTTTGCCTACTTTAAAAGGAATTCTCGTTTATCCACGCAAAATTCTGATTAATTCCAAGGCGTTAATTTAGAATCATCCCCATTATTATACTCCAGTTTTAGTGTTTAAAAAATTGACGGCCCCATAAAACTTTCAACAATCACCTAAATATTTCGTACTTAGTGTATGTATAGCTAGTCCAATACGGGATATTTAACGAAGGAATTCAGTATGAACTGTAAAACATTACTGGTGATGATTCCTGCACTTTTTTCAAGTGTAACTCATGCCGGAATCATTGAACCTCATGTCACTTGGGACAAAAATGAGCTAAAAACTTGTTTTCTCTCTGATGAATCTCAATTAGCTCAAACACAATTAAAGTCAAAAAAGTACACAAAAGAGAATTACGACTTTTCTCCTAAATATTTGAGTAAACGTAAGCGAGAAAATGTAAAACATATTATTTCAAAAGAATTTACTCCTGAAAGAACGGGATTACATTTTACTGGATTTACAGATTGTAAAAATATGCGAAATCCAGATGTTATCGTCATGCGTGCAGCTTCAAAAATCATTCTTCTGGATACACCAAGCTTCAGAGGAAGGGCCGTAATTGGACAAGATGGAAACTTCTTTTACGCTACAGATGATGATGGAAATTATGTGATGGACCCTGATGGAACTTTTCATGAAGGTTTTTTTCAGAAATCAGGAAAAGTTGCTTTTGTTGCTTTAAGAACGACAAATGCGGGAACCATTGTACACGAGTTTGGGCATGTTGCTGGTTTAAGACATGAGCATATTCGTCCCGAAGCAGAACAGGATGATAATTGCCACAATTTCAGTGTGGTTTGGCCAACCGAAGAGAAGTTATATGATACGGCCCAACTTGAAACGAATTATGATCCGTTATCCATTATGAATTACTGCTATCTCCAAACCAATCGAAGAAAGTTTGAAGATAAAGTTGGTAATATTCTTTCTGAGAAAGATAAACAAACTCTAAAGGCATACTACTAGAACTGGCATATCAGGATGGGGATAAAGAATTGATCACCATCCTGGTATTTTTTGACTTCCCTTCTTAATTCATTCAAAAAATTCAATACTTTAGCTATTCATTTTCTTATTACATTTGCATGCATAATCAGCATGAAAATGAACTGCCGTAAAAGAGCTTGTCCAAATTGTAAAAATTCAAACGCGATCGTCAAAGATGGCTTCTTCTTTCGTGCTTCAGACTCACGTAAAATCCAAAGGTTTAAATGTAAGATTTGTCATCGTAAATTCTCAAATGCTTCGTTTTC